>OICB01001257.1_pt1 | contig 11155 bp, 6 predicted proteins | sample 1581121 | NCBI WGS metagenome assembly OICB01 (sample SAMEA3882544, study PRJEB24775) | human gut metagenome | biome: human-associated habitat; feature: intestine environment; material: feces | place: Netherlands | collected 2009/2010 | reverse complement strand
ATTCTGTATGAACTCATTTTTAGATTTGTAGGTCAAATTACCGTTCTGTAATATTTCAGGGCAAATATAATTAATAATATTCTAAAAACAAGTTTAGTATAGAAAACATCATATTAAAAATAGACAGTGACATCTGTCAATAGACTCTTATCCTCCATTAAAGCATTCAAGTGCAAACTCCACATCGCATGGCAATATTCTACCATACATTTGCGCAGCTTGCACTTGAACAATATAAACTTTAAGTTTATCCCAGGAATGAAATCAGCACACCCGCCGCAACAGCCGAACCGATTACACCGGAGATATTACTGGACATACAGTAATTCAGCACATGGTTTTTCGGGTCATACTTCGTTGCTATTTCATTGCAGACACGGCTTGCCATGGGTACGGCACTCAGGCCGGTAGCACCAATCAGCGGATTGATCTTCTTCTTGCTGAATAGGTTGAACAGCTTCACAAAGAAAATACCTCCCGTAATGGACAATGCAAATGCCAGGAAACCACCAATCACAATACCGATAGTCGTCCAATTCAGGAATGCCTCACTGGTCATCGTGGCGCCAACGCTCAATCCTAAGAAGATGGTAGCTGCATTCATGATACTATTAGCAGCAGCATCAAACAAGCGGCTTGTATCCGAACCGATTTCCTTAATCAAGTTACCGAACATCAACATACCAATCAAAGGTACTGCTGTGGGCACAAATAAAGCAACAATCGTAGTCACTGCAATCGGGAAGATAATCTTCAATACACGCAGATTCTTAATCTCGGTTTTCGAAGGATACAGCTTCTCCTGCTCCTTCATGTTAATCATCAATTCCTTCTTGGTACAGAACAGCTTCACCACCATCGGAATGATGACCGGTACCAGCGCCATATAAGAATAAGCAGCAATGGCAATCGGTCCCAACAGATGGGGAGCCAGCTTGATGGTAGTAAAGATAGCCGTAGGACCATCGGCACCACCGATAATGCCCAACGCACCTGCTTCCTGCGGAGTGAACCCTATCATCACAGCACAAAGCAGTACGGTGAAAATACCTAACTGCGCAGCCGCACCGAATATGGAGAGACGCAAGTTACGGAGCATCGGACCGAAGTCTGTCAGCGCACCCACACCCATAAAGATAACAGGCGGCAGAAAGCCGGTCTTAATCAGCATATAATAAATGAAGTTCATCAGTCCGAGGTCGTGCGCAATCTCGTGCAACGGCATCTCCCAAATATTCTTCATCACCCCGCCTACCATGACCATTCCGTTTTCATCTGCCTGAATCACCCCCATCTCGCCGCCGGGAAAGTTGGCAATGAGCACACCGAAAGCGATGGGTACCAACAACAATGGTTCATAGTGTTTCTTGATACCTAAATAAAGCAGGATGAAAGCGATGGCATACATCACGAGGAACGACGGATCAGCAATGATGTTGCTGAAGGCCGTCATATCATAGAGTTTTGCAAATATATCTTCCATTATCCTATCTTCATTAATACATCATCTTCAGAAACAGAGTCACCCGGATTGACACAGATGGCAACAACCGTTCCATCAAAGTCTGCGCGGATGGCATTGTATGTCTTCATAGCTTCGATATAGCAGAGGAGGTCACCACTCTTCACCTTGTCACCCACTTTCAACGGGGTTTCTTGCGCATTCTTTGTCAGGAAGAACTTGCCTTCGAGCGGAGCCGGAACGTCCTGACCTTCGCCTACGGGGGGAGCTGTCACCTTTTCGGTGGCCGAAGCGGGCAGGTCGATGTCACCGTATGCCACCGTCACGCGGTAAGCCTGACCGTCCACCTGCACAGTGAGCGTCTTGGGTTTGGCATCGTCCAGCGGAGACTTGTCACGTTCGGCACGGCGTTTCTCCACATCCTCCAGGAAGTCCTGCTTGGCCTTGCCACTCTTGTAAGCCTCGTATTGAGCCGGGTGCATGGCGTATTCGAAGAGCTCTTCCTCATCCTCGCCAACTTCCCATTGCTTCTCGTTCATCAACTTTCGATACTTATCCAATGCGTCCGGATAATTGTCTTGAGGATTGCCCTCGAAGAACTGGCGGCCTTCGGCCTTCGCCTTCTCGACGATCTCGGGAGCCAACGGGCCCGGAAGACGTCCGGCCTTTCCGAGGATCATATCCCAGATATCGTCGGCGATCATGCTCCAGCGGGCTTTCCCCTTCTCCATCTGCATGACGTTCATCAAAGCTAGGTTCTTCACGTATTGGCTGAATGGAGTTACCAATGGAGGATAACCGACACGTGGCCATACGTAAGCTACCTCGTCGAACAACTTGATCAATAACTGGTCTTGAGACATCAGCGGTTTGTTGTTCTTTATATTGCTCTTGTTGATCGTCTCTAGGTTCTTCTCAAGGTCCGCCATCAAGCTACCCATCATACCGCCCGGAAGTCCCGGTCCGATCAGCAAGGAATTCATCAACCGGTTCTTCGGGCTGATATACAATCCCAAGAAATCATCCATGAATTCTTGAACCAAGGCACGAACCTTCATATAAGCCTCCATATTGATCTCGGGCACCTTATAACCGGCGTCCTTCAACATCGCCTGTACGGTCAGCAAGTCCGCATGTCCTGTACCCCAAGAAAGCGGCTCCATACCTACGTCGATATAGTCGCAACCCGCGTTACAAACCTCCATGATGGAAGCTACGTTAAAGCCGGGACCGGCATGGCTATGATATTGGATCGGGATCTCTGGATATTTTTCCTTGATATTGGCTACGATACGGCCTAATGTGTACGGACGTCCGATACCGGCCATATCCTTGATACAAATCTCATCCGCTCCGAGCTCGATCAACTCGAATGCCATCTTGGTATAATACTCAACCGTATGTACCGGAGAATGCGTGATACACAAGGAGCATTGTGAGATCATACCGGCCTCTTTCGCGTATTTAATAGATGGGGCGATATTCCGTACGTCGTTCAAACCGCAGAACGTGCGGGCGATATCCGTTCCCTGCGCTTTCTTTACCTTATAAAATAGCTGACGTACATCGTCGGGTACCGGGCTCATGCGAAGGCCGTTCAACGCGCGGTCCAACATATGCGTCTGGATACCTGCCGCATGGAAAGGTTTTGTCCATTCACGGACCGCTTTATTAGGATTCTCTCCGAATAATAAGTTGACTTGTTCAAATCCTCCGCCATTCGTTTCCACCCGGGCGAAACAGCCCATCTCGATAATTGCCGGAGCGACTCTGGTTAGTTGGTCTACGGTCGGGACATACTTTCCGGCAGATTGCCACATGTCTCTGAAGACCAAACTGAATTTGATTTCTCTTTTCATGATATTAATATGTATTATTTATACTTTCTCAATTTTGATAACTTTCCCCTGTCCACGGGTCACGGCGCTGATTGCCGATACGATGGCGGCTGTCTCCTGTCCGGAAAGACTGCCGATTGCGGTGGTTTGCGTTGGAGTGGCCGTTTGTACCCGAACGGCTGCCGCTACTGGTTTCTTCGCTATGATCTCTTCCGGTGTGTATTTATTCACCAAGACGATAAGTCCTTTTCCCAGATTGATAACGATCAAAAGGATAGCAAATACGGTGGTCATTCCAACTACCATTAACAAAAGTCCTGTCTCTATATTCTCCATATTCTATATTTGTGGCTAGCTTAAAAGGTTTCTACAAAGGATTGAGCAACTTTCAGCCAAATTAAAAACAATCGCAAAATTATAAAATACTGGAAAACGATCTGTTACATTTTAATTAAAAAAATGAAAATAAATAAGCGAAACGGCCTTTTCGGTGAATGATTGTCAGCTTGAAAAAACATGTACGTGTTTTCCGAAAAACATGTACGACTTTTTCCAAAAACACGTACGTGTTTTGCGGAAAGTATAATCGTCTTTTTAAGATGTTTATGTTCAATGATTTATATAAGAACATTATTTACGTGCTTATTGTCTAGGATTTGCCTTGGGATACGTATGCTCTAAATAGACTCCGGATACTGAAAATCGGGTGGGAAAAGTAAACAGGGATCGTTGGCAAACTTACCAGCGATCCCACTAAATCCCTATTATAATTTCGCTTGATTCACTTGCGGCGTGCGGATACCCGGTTTCAATTCTCCGTTGATGATGGTTAATCGGCCATCTTGGATAACCGCTCCCGCTCCGGCACGGGCCAACTGCTCATATTCGCCCAGATCGCTCCATGCTTTCGTGGATAGGTCGTATTGAAGTAAGGTGGTATTGAATCGGTACCATTCTACCGGATGGTGCATATAGGCCTTGGCTTCCGCTTGCAGGCGGGTAATGGCCGCTGAATCTTGCGCCGCCTCCGCTTTCGCTAAATGGATCGGTCGGGCGATGGCGGCTAGGAAACAATCGTAGTTCACACCTCCCATAAATAAGATTTTATCCGTTTGGAAAGTCACGGCACAGCCTCCTGTTAGGGTACGGTTCGCTCCGTCCTTAAACGGGGGAAGAACGGTCTCTTGTTGCCAGGTAAAAGTTGCCGGGTCGAATACCAATACATCCGTCGGGACGATCGGTTCCTCTTCGTTTAGGATGGGCTGGAAGCCTCCGGCTAGATAGATACGTGTGCCGTTGGGACTTTCTCCGGTCGCTAATACCGGCTGTACACGGGCTGCTCCCGGGAAGTCCGGTAGTTGTTCCCATCCCTTTTCGATATTCGCTAGGTTGAGGCGTAAGAAGGTATGGCAGGGCTGTCCGTTCTCATTTCCCCCTGCTACGTAAATCTCCTGTCCGGTAAAAGCAGCCGAGAGATTATCCATTGGAGATGGTAAGGAGGGTAAGGCGCAAACCGTTACCTCTCCTTTCGTGGGGTTATAGGAGATGCGGGAGACCTCCACCAAGGAAGAATCACTGTTGTTTCCTCCGATGCAAACGATACCTTCTGGGGTGGAAACCGTAGCGCCGTAGGCGACGGGACGAGGCAGTCGGTCGATCTCTTTCCAGCCTTCGGGAAGAAGGACGAATATCTCGCTATAATATCGCTTGGCTCCTCCCTCGGTGACGGGTTTGTCCGGAAAGTTGCAACCTCCGGCAACGATCAATACGCCGTTATGGATGCCGGCGAACGGGGCGGAAACGCCAAGGGAAGCCGTATCGGCTGCTCCCGGTAGATCCGGTAATTTTGTCCAGTTTATCATGGTGTTCTGTTTTTTAGATACAGGCTGGCCGCATCCCGCTACGCAGAGTAGCAGGAGGAACAACCAGCCGGTGATTTGTTGTTTATTATGCATAGCTTATTCTTTTATTGCCCGGAACGTAGAGGCCGGCATGCCCGCCTCGTTTATAAGATTCGCTCTCGTGAAGGGTTGCCAGCCGTAGCGTACCAGCTTCGGGTGAGTCACTTGATCGTTCCACACCTTTACTTTCCCGTTCTCTACCACGGCTTGCGCCGGATAGTAAAGTCCTTCCTGCTCGGCGATCTCGAATGTACGGATGGGGTCCCCATCGGAAGTTGTCAAGCCCTTTGCGTAATCGAAAGTGATATAGGCGGCGTTATCGGTAAACGTTGCGCTGCGGAACAAAGGGCCGGATGGGATTACGTTATGTCCGTAGGTCTTGTTCAAGGCCCAATGTGCCAGTCGTTCGCCAATCTCTTTTTTTCGGGTAGGGTGAACGTTTAAAGAATCCCCGCGATCGCTACTAACGGCCATACCCGTATTCGATACGGTTTGCGCCAGGCGGCGTTGGCTGTCCCTGAACCAAGTCCAACTCGGGCGGTCTATGCTGGATAGTTGGACATAGTAGAAAGGCAGGGCTGCGTTCCAATTCTGGCGCCAGCTGTTCACCAATAACGGGAATAATCGTTCGTGTACTTTCATATTATGGGCGTTCGATTCTCCTTGGTACCAAATAATCCCTTTGATGGGATATCGATGAAGGGGTTGGATACCCGCCTCGAACAGATAACAAGGCTCATACGGATGGCGTTGGAGCGGGTTGGACGCTTGCTTGATGTTTAAGGCCGCCCGTTCACGTACCCAATCTTGGATAAAGTCGTTCTTCGTCCAATCCTGTAAGATATCCGGAAACTCGAATTCCAGTGTTTTCCGGTCGATCCATGCCTCCGTAGGCGAGCCGCCAACAGCGTTCAATATCAATCCTACGGGTACTTGTAAGCTATCGGCCAGCATACGCCCGAAGGCAAATCCTATGGCCGAGAAGCGTGCGGTATTCCGCGTGTCGCATACTTCCCATTGGGCGTCGTGGTAATATTGCAGGCGGTTCAATGAATCCAGTACGGAAGCGTCCCATTCCACGGCGTAGGTCTCCCAGCGGGGCTTTAGGTCGAATAAACGGATTTGCGAGTGTTGTTTCGCGTAATCCAATTGTTGCTGTTGTTCTTCCTTTACGCTCTCGTTTACCCGGAACGCCATGTTGGATTGTCCGGAGCATAGCCAGACTTCCCCGGCTACTACATCCCGATAGTTCAGCGTGCGGCTGGGGGTAGAAACCGTTAAGGTATAGGATTTCCCGCTTACCCGTAAGGGATCGAGCGTGACAGTCCATTTCCCGTTCGTACCGGCTACGGTCTCCTTCCTTTGTCCGGCGAGGGTAACGGTTACTTTCTCCCCTTGGTTGGCGATGCCAGATATAGGAAGCGGTTGATCCCGTTGCAAGACCATCCGGTCCGAATAGATGGCAGGAAGCTGTAATCCTCCGTAATCGCCGGTTAGCGCCCCATAAACGGTGCGGGCCAAGATACCGGCACCTTCAGCGTTTGGATGCAATGCGTCGGGCAATAGATCCGGACGGTCATATAATCCTTCCTGCAAATCGACCAAGGTCGCGCCGGCTATCCGGGCGATTTCTTCGATAAGCGCTTGCTCCATCCAGTACCAGTCTCTTGTACCGGATTTAAAACGAGGATGGCGGTGAGATATCGGAGTCATACGACAAACCCATACCTTGCATCTCGGATTGGCTTTCCGGAAGGATTCGATCAAGGAAAGATAGTCCCGGACGAAATCATCCCGGTAATTCGGCCATGCCCGAGGGTCCGTATCGTTCAATCCCAGATGGATGATCACGTAATCCCCGGCAAACCTCAGTGCCTTTTGATACGCCTCTTGTTGGGTATAAGGACGATATCCCTTGTTTAATAAAGTAGCCCCGCTATGCCCGAAGTTCTCCACTTCGTAGGCATCTCCAAGCATCTGTTGCAATTGGGCCGGGTAGCAGTTTGTTTCCCTGTTCTTGATTCCGTAGCCGTAGGTCACGCTATTACCTACGCAAGCCACCTTGATCTTTTGCGCTTGGCTCATAAATGCGAAAGCGAGGAAGATGGATAAGATTCCTATTATTTTTCTCATTTCATTCAACCGAATTAGACGTTATTTAAGTTGTTTATCCGGAGAGTAAACCAGTCCTTCCACCGCTTTCTCTCCATCCGGGGTGACGCAAACGAACGTAAACATCCATTTCACCAGACGGACCTCGGGGGTATTGAACGTACCGACCGGAAGCTTCATGAACACCTTGTTCCAGCCTTTTTCCAGATGGACCGGGGTTGGTTTACGGCTTACGCAGTTCTCGTTCCCCAGTGGGATCTCATTGGACTTCTCCCGGTGGGTAGCGGTCCATACGGGGGGCGTTATCTCTTGATCATTTACCCAGATACGGCTTTCTTTATAATCCCATTTTCCTTGCATTGGAGGTAGATCCATTTCAGAACGGCTATAATTTTGAAATTCGATCCACGTACCTACCTCTTGCGCCTTGGGCGAATAGATCCAAGTCCATGCGTAAGCGGTATGGTTCGGTTGCGGGTCTTTATAGGCACCGGGAACCAGCGGTCCCCAGACATGGCGCAGGTAGATACCGGCACCGATGGCGTCGTGCGTACCGTAATTTTTCCCTTCATAGGTATATTGCGCTTGAAGCGACTTTTCCGGAGGGAAAGAACGGGTCAGTTCCCCATCATTCGGGAAAGGGTCGGTGATACGCCATCTCACGTTGGTTTGCTTGACGTAGGCGAACGGGTATCCTTGGAAATGATGTTCTTTATGCCATAACATCCGCCGCTCAAAATCGACAAATGCCTTATGTTCCTCGTTATCGGGATCGATAGGCAGCATCGTTCCGTTCTTATCGAAATATTGATAGCCGCCGCCCAACCAAGAACGTTCGGCGATCGCTAATAGATTCGGATACAAATTATTCTCCCGGATCAATTTGTCCTCCGGCTGTACGACCCGGTCGTGCCATACGGCAAGGATCGTACCCGCCAAATCATGGCTTCCTTGCGGTTCATTGTAAATACGGCTTTTGTATAAGCCGATCAAGTCGGCGAACGTATCAAAATGGTTGATATAATGGAAACGGGAGTCGATCGCAGGAATGCCCGGTCGCGCTTTTCCCCGGTAACTCCACATTTGCTCCATGTCGATCTCACCCGGTTTGTACTTCCATCCCGGGTTCCAAGAGATCACTTGTTTCCCTTTCGCACGGATATAAGCGACCATCTCGGGTACGAACTTCGGATTGGTAAACTTTACCTCGTCCGTACCGATATGTAAGTAAGGAACCTCCTCGAATACCTCGCAAACCTCATCCATCAATAGTTTTAAGATCGCCATACCCTCCTTGCTCTGCATATCATGACGGAAGGCCCGTATGAAAGCGGCGCTATGTCCCGGCATATCTACCTCCGGGATGAGTAGTACGTTATGTTCTTTACAAAAGCGAACCAGCTCCTTTGCCTCCTCGATCGTGTAATATTTTCCGGGCATACGGCTCATATTGCAGCTGTCGTTCAGCATCGGAAAGATCTTGCTCTCCAGACGCCAAGCTTGGTTCTCCGTGAGATGCCAATGAAATACGTTCATCTTGTAGCGGGAAAGTACCTCGATCTCCCGTTTCAGTTCTTCCATGGAGATATAGCTCCGCCCTACGTCTTGCATGAATCCTCGTATGCGGAAAGCAGGCCAGTCGGTGATCTCGCAACCTTGGATGGAATATCGCTTCCCTTGCCGCTCGGTCAGTTGGCGCAAGGTTTGTATCGCCCAATAAGCTCCTTGCTCGAATACCGCCCGGATGGTTATCCCCCGGGAAGAGACGCTTAGTTGATAAGCCTCCTCGGAGTTGAGGGGGATTCCGTCCAATTTGTCAACCAAGGAAACCTCTATCTTGTATCGGCTGTCCGGTTGGACGCTTACCGGCAGCTCCTCCAAGAATTCCATTAGGATGGAACGGAGTTTCCCTTCGGAAGAAACTGCGATTTCCTTCGGATGGAACGAAGCGTTTGTCCGGACGTATTTTTGGGGCAAGGGCAATAAAACAGGATTCCGGGCCATCAGAGGCCCGGAATACAAGAAACTTAAAACAATTGCAAAATGCAGTATATATCGCATATACTTAGATTATTGATGAATGAGATCCTGTAATTTGATAGCTTGGAAGGTCATATGCGCTACGCTTGACTCGTAGAAGATTCCTACCGTTTCCTTATCGATCATCGAAAGACAGGAATATCCCCACCCCTCGGCCTCGTCTAATAAGACTTGATGCTCCGTGGGCCAAGTAAGTCCACCGTCCAGACTCGCCTTGATCGTGATATGATTACGCCCTTTCGTCGTGTTCGGATTGGAGAAGAGTAGAAGGTCCTTGCCGGTGATGTTGTCTTTGGCATTTACCTTGATCAAGCTGGCCATGCAAACGGATTCCTGTAAGGCACTACGGCTGGAAGGATGCTCTGTCCATGTCTTGCCTAAATCCTTTGTGGTGGCCACGGCACGGCTACCGCCCCGGTTATCACGCATATTTAACATCAATACGCCCGGCTCTACCTCGGCAACTTGCGCCTCTGTGGTATTCGTGCGGGCTAAGTTATGCAGGTGCCATGTTTTCCCGCGGTCTTTGCTATACATAATGCCGGCGTTGGGCACACGGGTAGCGTCGATAAACTGGATCGGGAAGACCAAGGTACCGTCTTGCATCGTGATGCCTCGTCCCGGGCCTTGCAATAGGAAATACCAAGACGGGTCTTTTACTTGGGAGGTGATATTGATCGGTTCGCTCCACGTCTTACCATCGTCCTCACTTTTCACGAGCATAAGTTGGGCGGTCTCGTCCGGTGTCATTCCCGGCATGGAGTTCCACCAAGCCCGTTCGTTACCCATACCATGCGTCCATGCGGCTACCCAGATCGTATTGGTCTTTTCGTCTACCAAGATCGATGGGTCTCCCACGCCGTTTTGTCCGTGGGGCAGGCCATCCGTTTGTTTGAAAGTCATGGCTACTCGCATCGGTTCCCAAGTTTGTCCCTTATCGGTACTGCGGCTTACTCCGATATCGATTTTCTCTTGTAGGTCCACGCTGTTATTATAGCGAATATCGTAGACTCCGAGTAATGTTCCGTTATTCGTCGTCACTAATCCCGGGATGCGGAAGGCCGCCGATCCGTCATCCCCGGCTTGGCGTACGCCGATACCTACATGGCGTTCGTCCACCTTTCCTTTCCAAGTGATGTCGATCGGTTTGTTGTTGATCTGTGCGTTAGGCATCGTGGTCGCTACTTTTGCCAATAAGGAAGTCTCAGGCTTCATCTGGATACTTACCCAGAAATAGTTGATGCCTTTAAGCATCGGTTGCTTAGAGGTTAGTTTTACCGTGCGCGACAAGGGGGCGGTAACCTCATCTTGCCGTACGGAATAAGATTCAAGAGCCTTACGGGTATTTCCCGGTATATGGCTGGATATGTACGTAACGGGACTGAAATGTTCCCCTTTGCGGGATGGAGCTTCCACTCCGCTATAAAATAGACGTATCGCTTGGATGTCCGACAGGTCGACATTGTCTCCGATCTGTATCGTGATCTCGTTTAATACATCCCCTTTTTGGGCCGGTATCCGCATCTCGTAAAGTACATTGTCGATCCGGTCTATCAAGATGGGGATTTGTTGCTCTCGCACATAAAGACTGTCTGCCGCAAAAGCCGTTTGTACGATGAAAAGAAGGCAGAAATACAGGAAAGTTTTTTTCATGATGTTTTTTGTTTGTAGGTTGAAATTAATAGATATGTGAATTCCAAAGGTAGCGATATTCATTCATATGAACAAAGCCCCTTTGGAATTCGTGCCAAAAACCTAGTTATATCCAATCGCCTTAAACCTATGTACGATTAGTATCCGGG
>OICB01001245.1_pt1 | contig 11256 bp, 10 predicted proteins | sample 1581121 | NCBI WGS metagenome assembly OICB01 (sample SAMEA3882544, study PRJEB24775) | human gut metagenome | biome: human-associated habitat; feature: intestine environment; material: feces | place: Netherlands | collected 2009/2010 | reverse complement strand
GAGCGCTCTGTCTGAGCCGCAGGCGAGTTTGCGCGAATGGCAGCAAACCGGCGCCGCAGCCGAGCAGGGGGCGCAGCGTGTCACCACCAGCAGCCTGCCTCCCCTCGCCGTCCCTTCACCAACCGAAGTTCCACAGCCACCATCACCTCCCAGCCATCCAGCGCAGCGCCGATGGCCCAAAACCTCCCGAGCAGCCACCCTAAGCCACAACATCACAACATTCACACCATCCGATACAACTCCAAAACATCCTCCGTATAAACCCCAGGCCTCTCATAAACCACCAGCGGCCGTTCAACCTGGATCCTGGAATTCCCGCCCTTACAGGCCTCGATCAACACCATATTCGGCTCCTTATCAATAAAAGGATACACCAGCTGCATCCTCTTAGGCTCTAGCTTATACTTCGTCAAAGTCGCCATCAGCTCCACCAGTCTGAAAGGCCTGTGCACCAGAAAAAACCTCCCCCGGTCCTTCAGAACCCGGGCAGCCTGACAGGCCACATCATCAAAAGTACAAAGAATCTCATGCCTCGCAATCGCCTTGGGAACATGCGGATTCGTTAACCCATGCTGTCCGATCATATACGGCGGATTACACGTCACCACATCAAAAGAAGCCGCCCCAAAAATCCCGGCAGCCTCCTTGATATCACCCTCAACGATCCGAACCCTGTCCTCAAGGCCATTAAACCTCACACTACGGTCAGCCATCTCCGCACACTCATGCTGAATCTCCAGCCCCGTAAAATGCTCCCCATCCGTACGGTCAGAAAGCAAAATCGGAATAATTCCCGTGCCAGTCCCCATATCCAGTGCAACCTCACCCTTCTTCACCCGGGCAAAACCAGACAACAGAACCGCATCCATCCCGAAACAGAACTTCTTCGGATCCTGGATCACAAACAACCCATTCTGAAGATCATCCACACGCTCACCGCATTTAACAAGATCACTTCTCATTCGGTTTTGAATCTCCCTTTTTAGCCTCTTTCTCATCGTGGTCAGCAGAACCTGCACCACCCTTACCTTTTTTCTTCTTGGGGCGGAACTTCAGATCACGAACCGGAAACTCCTGGATCTCCTTCTCATCGTTAACATCCACAACAATCTTAACCATCTGACGGAGAACATTCACACTCTGAACTGTACCGGTAATACCCTGCGGTGTAGTCACTATATCACCAATTCCCGGAAGATTCCGGTTCAGCTCCTCATAAGTTTCCTGCTCATTCTTAAGACAGCACATCAGACGTCCACAAACACCTGAAATCTTCGTCTGGTTCAGAGAAAGATTCTGCTCTTTCGCCATCTTAATGGAAACCGGTGCAAATTCGGAAAGATACGTATGGCAGCAAAGCGTCCTTCCACAGATACCAATACCACCAAGGATCTTCGTCTCATCACGGACACCGATCTGACGAAGCTCAATCCTTGTCTTAAACACAGACGCCAGATCCTTAACAAGCTGACGGAAATCAATCCGCCCGTCCGCTGTAAAATAAAACAGCACCTTGTTATTATCAAACGTATACTCCGCATCGATCAGCTTCATCTCAAGCCCATGTTCACGGATCTTCTTCTTGCAGATCTTAAAAGCCTCTTTCTCCTTCAGACGGTTCTCAGCCTCATGCTCCTCGTCCTCTTTTGTCGCAACACGGAGAACTTCCTTCAGCGGATGCACCACCTCGTCCTCCTTCACACTGCGCGGCTCCAGAACAACACGGCCATACTCCACACCACGGGCAGTCTCCACGATCACATGATCGCCGACCTTCACCTTATAGTTCTTCGGATTAAAATAATAAATCTTACCAACGTTACGAAATCTAACTCCAACTACCATTTCCATTCTATTTCTCCCTAATTGTCAGGAACAGGAGCTCCAGGGCAAGTTCGAGATTAACATTGGCACGGAGACGCACCTTGGTCTTCTCCAGTGCTTCAAGGATCTTTTCGATATTCTCATAAGAACGCTCGCTGGCCTGCTCTCTGATAAAATTAATCTCCTGTTTAAAAACCAGGTTGTCAATTTCCCTTGTTGCCTTAAACATCAGAACATCGCGGAACCAGAACTGAAAAATATCCAGGTAATCATTGATATTATTCTTATCAGCAGTCAGAGTCTTAATTGCCTCTGTCAGCTCATAAACTTCCATGGAATTGGCATATTTCAAAATCTTCAGTGCATTGGCCGTCATATCCGCAAACTCCTGGGAAGTAGCGGCCTCCTTCGCCTTGCCAATGCTGCCCTGTGCATAGGACGCATCGATCTCAGCCTGATAATCCGGCACCTGAAGATGCTCCATCAGATATTTTTTCACAAGACCATCATCCACTACTTTCAGATCCAGACGCACGCACCTGGAACGGATGGTAGGAAGAAGGCTGTCGATATTGCTGGTCAGCAACAAGATTACCGCATATTCCGGCGGCTCCTCGATTGTTTTCAAAAGGGCATTCTGCGCCTGTACTGTCATCATCTCCGCATCCGGAATGATATAGATCTTATACGGACTGCAGTACGGCTTGATATCCACATCATGGACAACCTGCTCACGCACCTCATCAATACTGATACTGCCAGGTTTCTCATGTGTCACTGTGATAATATCCGGATGATTCTTGCCGATCACCTTCTTACAGGAATCACAGGTCATACACGGTTCAGATTCTCCTGATTCACACTGCAGTGCTGCCGCAAAAGTCCCCGCAAGAAGTTTCTTGCCGGAGCCCGGTTCTCCCGTAAAAATATAAGAGTGGGACACCTTCCCTGTCTCTATCGCATTCTTCAAATGCCTGATTATATCGTCATGGCCGATGATGTCATGAAATCCTGCCATAAGAATCACCTCTTTCTGCCTTTTGTGTCCTCCGTCATACCCGGCGGACATCTTTCATCTAATTATAACATAATCTTCTGTATAAAAAAAACTATTTTTCCCTATTGTACAGATTTTATATAATTTCCAATTTCCTTCACACATTCATCCAGATTATGATTCTGAAAGCGCTTCCATATACCAGCTTTCAGAATATTTTCTTCTGAAAAATCATTCTGGTCCGCCAGAAAACGCCTGCACATCTCCTCATACTTCGGCACTTCCTGAGTTCTCTCACGGGCAAGGGCACGCTCCAGACGCTCCCCGTCCTCCACTTCTATATAAACAGGACGCATCACATCATCCCCATAATACTCCCGAAGTTTCACAAAAGACTCCAGCGTACCGATTCCCAGATAGCTGTCATTTCCCACGGAAACCTGCCCGTCATCCGCAGTAAAATATGTCCACGGCCCGTAAACTGTCTGATAAGTACGCGCCTCGATCAGCTTCCCGTTTCTTCGGAACTCCTTCAGTTTATTTTCATCCACAAAAAAATATTCTCTTCCGTTCTCTTCTCCATCACGGATCGGCCGGGTGGTATAGATCACAAGCCGCCTCAGTCCCAGCTCCTGGTCCGCCTCCAGCTGCCTGTAAATACTATCCTTACCGGAAGAACTTTTTCCCATAATGTAAAAAATCTTTCCCACTCTGTCTCCTCTGCTTTCCGCGCATTACTGCTCACACTTCAGCCCAATCCAATATATCCCATAGCCAAAGCAGACAATCCGTTTGCTGCCTTCCCACAGATCAGCAATACACAGAATTTTCACTGTCAGTTATCACTGTCATACATCTCATGTTTCATTCTTCACAACGCACACAGTCTCACTTGTCTGGTCACTCAGGCCCTGTACCTCAAAGCCCTGTTCCAGGTATCTTCTCACATTTTTTACGAAATGTCCAGAAATCTGTTCCCCCGGAACGATCAGCGGGATTCCCGGAGGATAAAGATATGCAAACTCCACAGAAGTGCGCCCGATACATTCCTCAAGGGCACAACGCTCAGATTCCGCATCCATCGCCTGAGAAATTCGCATCATCTGCTTCATTTTTCCATTCTTCAATGGTTTTTCTTCCTCCGCCTCCTTTTTACATTTTAACGATTCACGCCTGTCGATCTCTTCAACGGCTTCGCAAAGTCTTCGAAATCCCTCAGCCGTATCTCCAACTGCTGCCAGCGCCAGAACATAATTCTCCGCCTCCATCTCCATTTCCAGATGGAACTCCTCCCTGAGGATCTGATGCAGCTGTCTTCCATTCAATGAGCTGTTCACTGTCGACAGCAATATCTTGGATCTGTCGAAATCAAAAACTCTCTGGCATTCACAAACTTCCGGAGTGACCAGCCGGATATATTTACACTTTCCAAGACGCTCCCTGGCTTTTTCCAGATTGTCCGTAAATACCTGGAACATTTCATCCCCTTCCCGCTCCAGCTTATCCATACACGCATCAATACTACTCATAAGAATGTAAGAAGGGCTGCTGCTCTGATAAATTCTCAGAAAACGCTTCAGTTTTTCTCTGCTTATCCGCTCGCTGCACAGATGGATCACCCCCGTCTGCGTCAGACACGGCAATGTTTTATGTACGCTGTTGATCACCACATCCGCACCAAGCTGCGCCGCAGACACCGGAAAATAATCCGAAAAACGAAAATGTGCCCCATGAGCCTCATCCACGATCAGCGGCACACCATAATGATGAGCAACCTCCGCGATCTTCGCCACATCTGACACGATCCCGTCATAAGTCGGGGAAGTGATCAGAACCGCCTCGATTTCCGGATTCTCTGCCAGATACATTTCCACACAGCTCGGTGAGATTCCTCCGTTTATCCCCAGTTTTGGATCTTCATGTGGATAAATATACGTAGCACCCAGATCTCTGAGGTAGATTGCGTGGTAAACTGCTTTATGGCAATTCCTTGCCACCAGGATCTGACCACCCTTATCTACAGCCGCAGACACCGCCGCCAGGATCGCCCCGGAGCTTCCATTAATACTGTAAAAACTCTCCGGCACACCATAAAGCCGTGCAACATCCTCCTGGGCCCTTTTCAGAATATCCTCTGCATGATGCAGGTTATCGAACCCGTTGATTTCCGTAATATCCCTCTCTACCGGAAAATCTCCATCCACAGCCAGTGGATTTCTCTTATGCCCGGGCATATGAAATGGGTAAAAATCACTTCTGCCGTATGCCTCCAGTTTTTTATATAATCTGTCTTCCATAATTCTCCCTTTCGTCCAGATAATAATAAAGAGGGGCTATCATCAAAACGATATTCCCCTCTGTTTTATCACATCTCAGTAAAGTCAATCCTCAGATCCTCATAAATTCCAACCTTAACCGAATCCTGAAATGTATACTGTTCCGTATCTTCATTCTCAAAATCATATACCATTATCTGATTCTTCGTCGGATCCACGATCCAGTATTCTCTCACACCGGCAGTCCTGTATTTAAACAGCTTCGTGTAGTAGTCCATACGCCTGCTTGAAGGAGAAACGATCTCAATGATCCAGTCCGGAGCTCCTTTACAACCTCTGTCATCCAGTTTATCAGAATCACAGATAACGGAAACATCCGGTTCCACGTAAGTATTTGTTTTCTCATCCAGATACACTGCAAACGGTGCAGCAAATACTTCACATTTCCCTTTATTGTCATCTATATAGTTGCCTATTTTTCTGGACAAAATGCTCGAGATCCTCTGATGTCTCGTATTCGGTGGCGACATATAATAAATTTGTCCATCGATCAGTTCCGCTCTTTCGCCCTCCGGCAGAGCATAAATATCCTCTATCGTATAAACTTTTTCTTTCAACAGCGGCATATTTCCACTCCTCTCAAAAACACCTGGTAAAATGTACACCTTTATTTCGCTCTGCATTCATACGCGCATACAGCAGCTCCATCTGAAGATTTCCCGATACACTCACACCTTAAACCGGTATCCCACACCCCAGATTGTCTCAATATACTGAGGCTTGGCCGTATTAAACTCGATCTTCTCACGGATCTTCTTGATATGAACCGTAACCGTGGCGATATCACCCACAGACTCCATATCCCAGATTTCCCGGAAAAGCTCTTCCTTCGTAAATACCCTGTTTGGATTCTCCGCCAGGAAAGTCAGAAGATCAAACTCCTTGGTAGTAAATGTCGTCTCCTCGCCATTGACCCATACACGTCTGGCTGTCTTATCAATCTTAATGCCACGGATCTCGATCACATCATTCTTATGCACATTGGAACCAACCAGACGGTTATAACGCTCCATATGAGCCTTCACACGGGCAACCAGCTCACTTGGGCTGAACGGCTTGGTCATATAATCGTCTGCACCAAGTCCAAGTCCACGGATCTTATCGATGTCATCCTTCTTCGCGGAAACCATGATGATCGGCGTATTTTTCTCCTCACGGACCTGTCGGCAAATATCGAAACCGTCCACCTCCGGAAGCATCAGATCCAGAATGATCAGATCAAAATCCTACTTCATGGCACGTACAAGACCTGTATCACCACGGTTCTCGATCTCCACTTCAAACCCCGAAAGCTCCAGATAATCCTTCTCAAGATTCGCAATCGCTTCCTCATCCTCTATGATCAAAATTCTACTCATTAATCGGTACCTCCTGATATTTTCTAAGAACAAAATACATGATCGTTCCAATTCCCAGCCTGCTTGTAGCCCAGACCTTTCCTCCATGATCCTCCATGATCTTCTTTACGATGGAAAGTCCGATACCGCTTCCTCCTTTGGAAGAATTTCTGGAAACATCGGTACGGTAAAAACGGTCAAAAATATACGGCAGATCCTTGGCGGCAATTCCTTTACCATTATCCTCGATCTCCACCTGGATAAAATCACCCACATCCTTCACACGAAGCTGGATGATCCCCTTGGGCTTCTCCATATATTTAATGGCATTGCTCACAATATTATGGATCACACGGCGGATCTGCTCTCCATCTGCGATCACCTGGACATCTTTCTCCACATAATTGGCATACACAAGCTCAATTCCCTTGGTTTCCATCTCAAGTCCAAGTTCCTCCGCACAGTCCGAAAAATAATCCTCCACATTCAGCTTGCTGAACGTATACGGAATACGGTTGGTATCGATCTTGGAATAAAACGTCAGCTCATTGATCAGATGATCCATCTCATTGGTCTTATTATAAATAGTACGCACATACCGGTTCATCTTCTCCGGTGTATCTGCCACACCATCCATAATCCCCTCCACATAACCCTTCACCGCAGTGATCGGTGTCTTCAGGTCATGGGAAATATTACTGATCAGTTCCTTGTTCTCCTTATCCATCAGGATCTTCTCTTCCGTGGACTCCTTCAGCCGTTTACGCATCTCCTCAAAATCCTGGCAAAGCTGGGAAAATTCATCCTTCCCCTCAACCTCCAGCACAAAATCCAGATTACCCTCTTTGATGTTCTGGGTTGCCTTACGAAGCTTCACCAGCGGAACCGCAATACTCCTGTAGATCCAGAGACCTACAGACAGCGCTGTAAAAACAAGAATGATCGTTGCCGTCAGAATCATATCCTTGGCCATCAGCTTCACCTGACTGCTGGAAGACTGCGCCAGAGAAATATCATAGACCATCTCATTGGAATCAGCAGCCTGACTGCTGCTCTCCTGTACATGTTTCACCTGAGTCCGGCTGAAACCGTAAAGACTTGCTGAAAAAAGAAGCAGCGGCAGCAGGATCACTACGATAAAGCCCACAATAATACGTGTTTTTAACTTCATCTATATCTCCGTCCTTTATTAATCAAGCGGATATTTGCAATCCACATTTACACACGTATTATAACATAAACTATATTACCCATCTCTAAATTTTCTATAAAAAAGCCCCCGGTAGTGCGAATACCGGGGGCTTCAATCTTTGTTCTTTTGGAACTATTATTATCTCTTACAGATATTTCTTCAGAGTCTCAACCTTGTCCAGATGCTCCCATGGAAGGTCAACATCTGTACGGCCAAAGTGACCATAAGCAGCAGTCTGTTTGTAGATCGGACGGCGAAGATCAAGCATCTTGATGATACCAGCCGGACGAAGGTCAAAATTCTCACGAACGATCTCAACAAGCTTGGTCTCAGAAAGCTTACCAGTTCCGAAAGTATTCACACTGACAGATGTCGGATGTGCAACACCGATCGCATAGGAAAGCTGGATCTCACACTTGTCAGCAAGACCTGCTGCAACAATATTCTTTGCTACGTAACGTGCTGCATAAGCTGCAGAACGGTCTACCTTTGTGCAGTCCTTACCAGAGAAAGCACCGCCGCCGTGACGTCCTGTTCCACCGTAGGTATCAACGATGATCTTACGTCCTGTCAGACCACTGTCACCGTGAGGTCCGCCGATAACAAAACGGCCTGTCGGGTTGATGAAATATTTGGTATCCGCGTCAACCATATCAGCCGGGATGATCGCATCAAAAACATATTTCTTAATGTCCTCATGGATCTGCTCCTGAGTAACATCCGGATCATGCTGTGTAGAGCATACAACCGCATCGATTCTCTTCGGCTTTCCAGCCTCATCATACTCAACAGTAACCTGTGTCTTACCATCCGGTCTTAAGTATTTCAGAGTACCATCTTTACGAACCTTTGTGAGCTGCTGAGCAAGCTTATGAGCCATGTTGATGGCATAAGGCATATACTCCTCAGTCTCGTTGGAAGCATAACCAAACTGAAGTCCCTGGTCACCGGCACCGATGGAATCCAGCTCATCCTCGTTCATGTTATCCTCTTTCTGCTCAAGCGCCTTGTCAACACCCATAGCGATATCTGTGGACTGTTTGTCAAGAGCTGTGATAACTGCACAGGTATCTGCATCAAAACCATAATCAGCATTGTCATATCCGATCTCGCGGATCGTATCACGAACGATCTTCTGGATATCAACATTTGCCTTTGTTGTGATCTCACCCATAACAAGTACAAGACCTGTAGTAGTAGCTGTCTCGCATGCAACACGGCTCATTGGGTCCTGTGCCATCATAGCGTCAAGGATCGCGTCAGAAATAGAGTCGCAGACTTTGTCAGGATGTCCTTCAGTTACAGATTCAGAAGTAAATAAAATTTTCTCCATTGTGTTCTCCTTTTTTATTCATTTACAATTGTTTCCCGACCGCAGAATAACCCACAGCCATTTATGTACTGTATCAACAGATTATTTCTCTCCGCTGATACTTTTCCGTTAACAAAAAGAAACAGCCCGAAGTAATCGGACTGTCTGATTATCTCAACAATCCTCTTATTGTTCGATCACTCGCTCAGGTTGGCACCTTCCTACACAAACAGGGGTTGCCGTGGCTTCGCAGATCCTTTGTATCTCCACCACTCTGAATAAAAGGCTATCTTTTATGAAATTACTGCAACACATACAATATACTTCTCCTTACCAAATGTCAAGAAATTTTTTATGTAAAACTCTCTTTTGATAAAAAAAAGACAATATTCCCATTCCCTGTTGTTTATCTCTCATCCGCCGTTACAGTAAAAATATTCGTAAAACGGTTCTCCATATCCAGCGAAAGACCAGACATCTCTGTCTGGCCTTTCTGATGATCATTCTTTACAATGATTCATTTTATTATTTTTTCTTTTTTCTTTTTACTGCAAAACCTGCTGCACCGCCAACTACGATCGCTGCTGCAAGGATGCCAACCCATACACCGATCGGTGTATTATCGCCGGTCTTTACAGAAGTACGTCCTGTTGTTCCGCCTCCATCATTATTGGTTGATGTAGAACCTCCAGGTACTGGTGTACTTGTTCTCTCAGAAGGTGTTACTGTTGGCTGTCCGCTCGGTACCGGTGTATTCGTTACCGTCGGCTCCGGTGTTGTATTCTTACTGTTAGTGATATCCATGGAGTTTTCATAACTCTCACTTTCGTTCAGAATGATATCACCTTCACCGTCGATCTCATATGCGAAAGAATCATGATCAACCGGATTTCCATCCTTATCAGTCTCCATAACTGTATAGGTAACTGACTCAGGTTCTGTATTCTCCGGGAAAGAAACCTCTATATCGACAGAACCGTTCTGATTCAGTTCTCTGATCGTACCCTCAACAAGATTCAGAGAGTCATCTGCTCCTGTCTCAAATACAGCTGCATAGAAAGTATCCGGTACCGTTGTCTCCTGTCCGTCAACAAGAACCTTCTTATTGATCTTAATATGTCCTTTCAACGCAAATCCAGTCGGAATGAAAGAATAATAGTTATTTACATATGATACCGATTCTGTAGAACCATTCTGGCTGATCTCTGCCTCATTGGTCGCATTTTCATTGGAATCAGTTACATCATAGTAATAGGACTTTCCTTCATCTATAATGATCGAATCATTAATAGTCATCGGATCGCCATTCTCGTCCAGCTCAAATACATAATATTTTCCATCTGGTACATTTGCCCAGGTAGCCGTTCCGCTGCTTGCTTTTACAAGGCGGATATCTTTCATGTAGTCACTTCTGAACGGGATTGTTCCCTTATCATCCAGGAAAAGACCAACTTTATAGGTTGCATCATCTGCTTCCATTTCGATAACATCGAAAGTATCCTGATTAATATAGTACAGTCGTTTTGTAACCTGGATCTTTGTTTCCTTATCACCATCACGGGTTATCGTCTTCGGATATGCCTGCACATTATAAGTCCAGCCAGTACCTTCCTCTACAAAAGGAACCGTCAGTACCATCGGTGAAACAGATACATTCGGGTCATCCGGATTGCTCTGCACGATCAGATATACACCCTCAGCCATGTTATTGTACACGATGTTTCCATTGGCATCTGACTGCATCTCGCTTCCGCTGATCCCTGCTTTCTTTACTGCCGCGGAAAGAGTCTCCGCTGCTTTGTACCAGTCTTCTGCTGTTTTGATATTCTCGAAATCGATTCCTGTAAACTGAAGTGCGCCATCTGCCACAAAATGCACGTTTCCATCAAAGGTCACACCACCAACTTTATAAAGTGTCAGGTTCACATTTGGAATCGGTTTTGCTGTTCCGTCATCTCCGGTCTCCTGAACCGTCAGCGTGATCGTACCGGTTTTGCCGGCTTCATAATCATCTGCCAGAACTACCTGTGAAATACTGCCGATCAGCATTACAGCCATTACCAGAAATGCCAGAAAGCTGCTTAAAAAATTTTTCCGCTTAGTTCTCTTTTCCACTTTTTTCTGCCTCCTCTTGATATACAGATAAGGATAACTTGTATTTTCGGGAAATGCAAGTTAAAATACCTCTGCTTTACCAGTCCCTCTGAAGAAAGACTAACCACCACCGTTATGATAGCACCCATGCTTTGATTATATCA
>OICB01001240.1_pt1 | contig 11275 bp, 7 predicted proteins | sample 1581121 | NCBI WGS metagenome assembly OICB01 (sample SAMEA3882544, study PRJEB24775) | human gut metagenome | biome: human-associated habitat; feature: intestine environment; material: feces | place: Netherlands | collected 2009/2010 | reverse complement strand
GGATTACGACCATCCGATAACGTGGATTGATACTTCGAACGAGGAAAATCAGATAACGATAGAGGGGGAAGATGCTCCTGAGGATTCTGCATCCAACTCATCTTCTACATCTGCATCCAATCAGAATTCAGACCTGAATTTCAAGGAGCAGTTTGTGGGCGAGAGTTTCGGGCGTATCAACAAGGCGGAAGCCGAGCTTACCCTGCTCACCCTGGCAGAATACTTCACCAAGATCAGCAAGCAGCGTGTATTGAGCGAGAGCATCGACGTAGGCATCATTTCGCCTTATCGTGCCCAGGTACAGTATCTGAAGAAGCTCATCAAGAAGTATGAGTTCTTCAAGCCTTACCGCCGTCTGATTAGCGTAAACACAGTGGATGGTTTCCAGGGTCAGGAAAGAGACGTGATCCTCATCTCGCTGGTGCGTTCCAACGATGAAGGTCAGATAGGTTTCCTGAAAGACCTTCGCCGCATGAACGTGGCGATGACGAGAGCCCGCATGAAGCTCATCATCCTGGGCAACAAGGACACGATGACGAAGCATCCTTTCTACAAGAAACTGTGGGAGTATGTAGAGGCAATCAATAATAACGAATAAAATAAAGACTATTTTATGCTACAACGAGACTACATACAGCGACTGATTCGCGAGTTTATGGCGGCACTCGAAAGAATGCTCGAAAAGAAAGAGGTGGAGGTGAGACGTGAGAAGATTAAGGAGCTCTACAATCAATACGTGGGCCCTTACGCCTTCTACAGCATCGCCACCATCGAGGATGTGATGAAGGCAATGGCAGGAATCGACGACGAGGAGAAGCGACTCTCCAAGATGGATATGCTTGCCGAACTCTACTATCACGAGGCGGATACCGTGGGGCAGCCCGCAAGAGATGAACTCCTGAACAAGGCGTTCATGCTCTTCGATTATGTGGAAACCCACGGAGATACGTTTTCCATTGAGCGCCGCAATAAAATGGCACAAATCAAACAGAAGATTGGAGATGCACTCAAATAAAGAGTGCATCCTCCTTTTTTATATTTTAGGATAACAAAAACTAATCATAAAGTTCAATGGTCAAAACTTAAAGTTCAAATTTCGATGCTGAGTGGCGTTATGGAAATGATAGCGAGATGCGGTGTGAGTCTCTGATTTGCATTAAAAAATATTCTGCTAAGGGTTAGGAAGATGAAAATTCGATTGTAATATAGGCAAAAGAAAAGAAATAAAGTAATGCAAATAAACAAAGAAACGATAGAACAGCTCTTCCGGCAGCATTATCTGAGGATGTACCAATTGGCCAGGGTACTTCTGAAGGATGATGCAGCCAGCAAGGATGTGGTGAGCGAAGTCTTTGCCGATGTGCTCGACGGAAAGACCCAACTGGGACTTGATAACGAGACGGCTAACGACAAGACAATAGCCAGCGAACCGTCCCTGCCTTCCGCCAACGCCGGGAGCTACCTTCTGGTGTGTGTGCGCCATAAATGCCTCAACCTGTTGAGCCGACAGAAGATGAAAGACCGGGAGATTGCTACGGAATTGGGCATCAGCGAGGTGGCAGTTTATAAGCATCTGGCGCAAGGCATCAGAAAATTAAAGCAAAAGTTTAACCCTTAGCAGATTTATTATGGACAAGTTTGAAAAGATACTGGATATCATCGACCATCAGGAGAAGTATTCTGATGAGGAGATTCGTGAAATATTGCAGGATGAGGAATGCCGAAAACTCTATCAGACGATGATGGAAGTGGATTCTGCACTTGAAAACCCCTCTTCTATTATTAATATAGATGAGGAATGGGAGAAATTCAGCCAGGAGCATCAACTTCAGGAAAAAGCAACTCATCCTATAACTTCCTGGCGTAAACTGGCAGCATCCATCGCCGGCTTTGTCTTGATTTCGGGTATTGCCTTTGCCGCAATCCATACTTACATCAAGCGCAGCCAGGAACCAACCCAGGTAACGGCTGATACTCATCCGGAAGCCATAAAATCAGATTCCGTTAAGCAGGTAGCAGGAAAGGATTCCCTGACTCATCCGAAACCAGAAAAGCCAGTCATTCACAAGACTTTCGAGAATGTGGCTTTCGAGCAGATGCTTTCTGAAATTGTTTCTTATTATGATTTACAAGTGAAGTTTGAGAATAACGAGGACAAGACCCTCCGCCTCTATTACGAATGGAACAGTCATTCGAGCATCGAGAACATCGTAAAAGAACTGAACCAATTCGAGAATGTAAACATCGAATTGCAACAAAACGAGCTGATTGTAAAATAACAAATAAAAAGCAACATCATTATGAGAAAATTTTCAGCCATCATATTCCTGCTGTGCACGTTCGCCCTGGCGATGAGCGCACAGCACATCCAGCGCAACTATCACAACCGCAGCATGTCGGACGTCCTCATCGACCTCGACAAGGCTTCCAAGCGCTACAAAATCAGCTTCATCTACAACGAACTGGAAGACTTCACAGTTACCCAGAACGTGAAGACAGCCAATATTCCCGATGCTATCCGCAAGGTAATCGGTTTCTATCCGATGCAGATGACCGTGGGCGACAGCCTCATCACGGTAGAATGCATACGCAAGAGCGAGCGCAAGCTGATAGGCAGACTGATAGACAATCACAATCTTCCTGTAGAATTCGCCAATATCCAGCTGCTCAACCCGAAGGATTCCTCCTTTCTCTGTGGAGGCGTGAGCAACGCCAATGGCGATTTCGTCATCCCCTGCCAGCAGAAACAGGCCCTCATGAAGGTTTCTTTTGTAGGCTACAAGACGATTTGCAAGCTGGTACCTATTGCCCGCATCGGAAATGTGAGGATGCAGGCGAATGCCTATCAACTGGGCAAGGTGGAAGTAAAGGGCAAGCTGCGTATCGACCACGGCGACCATGCCTCTTATACATTCTCTGACGAACAGATCAAGAACTCACGCCATTCACAGGATCTCCTGGGAACACTCCCGGGAATCTATACCGATCCGATGACCGGCAAGACATCCAGTATGACCGGCAAATCCATCAAGATTCTCATCAACAACGTGCCGATGACGAGCGAGAACGACTTGAAGGCTATTGCCGCCAACAAAATAAAGAAGGTGGAATACTACGAAGATCCTCCTATCAGATACGGCGATGTAGGCATCTTGATGAACATCATTACCAAGCCGCTTGATACGGGTTATACTACCGGTTTTGACGTGTCTAGTGCCTTGACTACAGGGTTTAGCGATGACAATGTGTATTTCAAGTACAACAAGGGCAATCATCAGTTTTCCTTCGATTACAACATCAACGTGAGAAACTATCGAGACTGGATAGAAGACAACCAGTATTCCTTTACGCTTGACGACCAGCAGGCTGTCTATGATTACCATCTGCACAAGCGTTTTGGCTATACCGACAACAAGTTAAACCTGAAGTATGCTTACAGCAAGCCAGATAACGTAACCTTCCAAGTCACCTTTTCGCCAGAATTGTCACATAAGTTCAACCGGGGAAATAGCGAGGTTGCAACGCAAGGAAACGAGGCTTGGCAGGATGGATTCGGAAACACAAAGGATATTGTAGATTACGTGAAACCAGCAGTAGATCTCTATCTCAGCAAGCAGTTTGCCCATAAGCAGACACTCGATGTGGACGTGCTCGGCTCTTACTTCAACACCAGGCAGCAAATGCTCAACCGGCAATGGACTTCCGACAAGGATAGCATCTTGACCGATGACGACATGCACTCCAGGAGCCACATCTATTCCCTGATAGGAGAAGCAGATTATACCAAAGAATGGGAGCAGGGAGAGCTGTCGGCAGGAGTTTATACCTGGAATAAGTGGAGCGACTATAATGTGCGCAATATCCTTTCCGGCTATGAGCCATCCAAGTATTCTTCATGCATCAAGATCAATACGGTTTATGCCCAATACCAGAACCATATCGGCAAGTTTACCTATCGCATAGGCGTTAAGAGCACGTGGAGAACCCAGAGCTATCAGGATCTCACCTATAACAACAACTATATTCATCCGTTGCTGTATTTATCTTATAAACTGAAGAACGGTTCGTTGCAGCTGCTATCATCCAGCGGCACCAATTATCCCGCCATCTCAACATTGAGCGAGAACATGACGATTGTCATCCCCGGACTGATGAAGCAGGGCAACCCAAATGTAAAGGCTACGATGGAATGGGGACCGATATTCAGATACACCTATAATGATGCGATGCTCTACCTGCAAGTAGCACTTTATGGAATCTATAATGACAAGGTAATTACACCTTATTATTATTGGACCACGGTGAACGACAGGCGCAGCATAGTTTCTACCTATGAAAACGGCAGTTTCTATTGGCGTTATGGCACAGGCTATTATCTTCAGTTCAAGCCGTTCAAGAACGAGGTTTTGAAACTGATGGTGGGTGGAGGTTTTGAACGGGAGGTAATCAGCAATTCCTATGGTCGCCATTGCTACTGGTGGAGTCCTTTCAAATATGGCATCAACTTCCGGAAGGGAAACTGGGGAGCATCTTACCAGGGAAATATTCCTTCGAAGATGGCTGTCTTGGACTATCGCAAGGCGGATGAGCCTAAGAGTGAATTCTCTGCTTTTTATCAGAAGGGAGCCTGGCGTTTCTCGCTCTATGGCATGTGGATGTTTGCTCCTGCCAAGTACGAGAGCCAGTCGTTCGACAATCCGATTATGAACCAGACGGAACAGCACATCATCAAGGATAATCGCCGCATGCTGATGCTGGGTGTCAGCTACAATTTCTTCTCCGGAAAGAAGAAGAACATCCGGAAGAACATCAACAACTATGATTCAGATGCTGGCGCATTCAAGTAAAAGCCGTCTTCGCTTTTCCCGAAATCACAAATAAGCAAAAGGCTGGACTTCCTCACCCGAAGTTCAGCCTTTTTGTCTGTTATCAGAATTCCAGCAACCATTTCCATAGAGGGATTATCTCTATGCGGCAACCATCCTTCTCTACAATATCCTCCTCGTCCTTTGTCACAACAATCATCCGCTTGACATTCTGGACAGAAGAAAGCTTGATCAGCCCATCTGTCTCCCGCCGGAAAGTATCGGGATCTGCCATAGAGTAGGAAACCTGTATGGCCAATTCTTCTTCCGGAATCACAAAATCTACCTCGGCATTCCTGCTGTTCCAGAAATAGCTGCCGTCACCATATATCCGCCTGAGCGTGACGGCAACTATGTTTTCCAGCAACGAAGTGTCTGCATCTACAAGAAAAAGATGAAGCAAACCATTGTCCGTAAAATAATACTTGCGGTTGGATTCCTTGTCCTGCAACTTTCCGAACAAATTCTCATACGGCAAAATGAGCCAGGTGTCAGCCATGTAGCCGACATAATCTATCGTGGCATCCGTACTGAGTTTTTTTCCGGTACTACTCACGATACTGGCTATTCTGCTGTAAGATAATGACTGCTTCACGCTTTCTGCCATCTTGCGAATCATTACTCGCAGGGCATAGTCGTTACGAATCTTATACCGAGCCACCAAATCACCGAAGAAGATTTTACTGAAGAGATTGCTCATCCACGACCTTGGCTCCTTCATCCCCACAGTCTCTGGCAAACCTCCATGCTGGAAATAGATATTAGAGAGTCTTACAATATCCTTAGCGTAAGCATAGAGGGCATTCTTTGCCTTTACATCAATACCGCTCGCCTTCAGATATTCGGCAAAGGAATAGGGATACACCTCATGTATCATGTACCTGCCACCGAGTGTTGTCGCTATCTCGCTGCTCAACATCTTGGCATTACTACCCGTGATGTAAACCTGATATTTCTGATCTGCTAACCTGCGGGCAAACTTTTCCCATCTATCTACCAGCTGAACCTCGTCGAGGAAGAAGATAGGACGACTGTCATACATTTCTTCATAACAGGTTTTTATCAGGTCAAGGTCGGTCACATCCAAGGAGTCAATACGGTCATCCTCGAAGTTGAAGTACAGGATTTCCTCCCGCTTATGCCCCTGTTCCAGCAGCTGTGCTATTCGCTGATACATCAGATACGATTTTCCTGCGTGTCTCAATCCTACAAACACGTAATTCAGTCCATCCATGAGCTCTACGTCACGATGAACCAGTTCTACTTGAGTAACATAAGCCTGATACTCAGTTATCAGTAATTTAATCAAATCCTTCGTCATAATTCCCTTTCTTTTTACTGAATCCGGTGCAAAGATACATATTTTATCGTTTATAGACGACAAAAATAACAACTTTTTATCGTTTATAGGCGATAAAAATGCATAGATTTTATCGTTTATAGACGACAAGCATCATTTTTCAACGCAATCTCTTCCTCATTCCCGCCTTCCTGTGGCTTTATAAGCATCTGAAGAAGGAGCAAGTCCGCTAGGGTAATTTTGACGTTTTAAAAATTTGCATAAAAAAATATTCTGCTAAGGGTTAGGAAAATGAAAATTCGATTGTAATATAGGCAAAAGAAAAGAAATAAAGTAATGCAAATAAACAAAGAAACGATAGAACAGCTCTTCCGGCAGCATTATCTGAGGATGTACCAATTGGCCAGGGTACTTCTGAAGGATGATGCAGCCAGCAAGGATGTGGTGAGCGAAGTCTTTGCCGATGTGCTCGACGGAAAGACCCAACTGGGACTTGATAACGAGACGGCTAACGACAAGACAATAGCCAGCGAACCGTCCCTGCCTTCCGCCAACGCCGGGAGCTACCTTCTGGTGTGTGTGCGCCATAAATGCCTCAACCTGTTGAGCCGACAGAAGATGAAAGACCGGGAGATTGCTACGGAATTGGGCATCAGCGAGGTGGCAGTTTATAAGCATCTGGCGCAAGGCATCAGAAAATTAAAGCAAAAGTTTAACCCTTAGCAGATTTATTATGGACAAGTTTGAAAAGATACTGGATATCATCGACCATCAGGAGAAGTATTCTGATGAGGAGATTCGTGAAATATTGCAGGATGAGGAATGCCGAAAACTCTATCAGACGATGATGGAAGTGGATTCTGCACTTGAAAACCCCTCTTCTATTATTAATATAGATGAGGAATGGGAGAAATTCAGCCAGGAGCATCAACTTCAGGAAAAAGCAACTCATCCTATAACTTCCTGGCGTAAACTGGCAGCATCCATCGCCGGCTTTGTCTTGATTTCGGGTATTGCCTTTGCCGCAATCCATACTTACATCAAGCGCAGCCAGGAACCAACCCAGGTAACGGCTGATACTCATCCGGAAGCCATAAAATCAGATTCCGTTAAGCAGGTAGCAGGAAAGGATTCCCTGACTCATCCGAAACCAGAAAAGCCAGTCATTCACAAGACTTTCGAGAATGTGGCTTTCGAGCAGATGCTTTCTGAAATTGTTTCTTATTATGATTTACAAGTGAAGTTTGAGAATAACGAGGACAAGACCCTCCGCCTCTATTACGAATGGAACAGTCATTCGAGCATCGAGAACATCGTAAAAGAACTGAACCAATTCGAGAATGTAAACATCGAATTGCAACAAAACGAGCTGATTGTAAAATAACAAATAAAAAGCAACATCATTATGAGAAAATTTTCAGCCATCATATTCCTGCTGTGCACGTTCGCCCTGGCGATGAGCGCACAGCACATCCAGCGCAACTATCACAACCGCAGCATGTCGGACGTCCTCATCGACCTCGACAAGGCTTCCAAGCGCTACAAAATCAGCTTCATCTACAACGAACTGGAAGACTTCACAGTTACCCAGAACGTGAAGACAGCCAATATTCCCGATGCTATCCGCAAGGTAATCGGTTTCTATCCGATGCAGATGACCGTGGGCGACAGCCTCATCACGGTAGAATGCATACGCAAGAGCGAGCGCAAGCTGATAGGCAGACTGATAGACAATCACAATCTTCCTGTAGAATTCGCCAATATCCAGCTGCTCAACCCGAAGGATTCCTCCTTTCTCTGTGGAGGCGTGAGCAACGCCAATGGCGATTTCGTCATCCCCTGCCAGCAGAAGCAGGCCCTCATGAAGGTTTCGTTTGTAGGCTATAAGACGATTTGCAAGCTGGTACCTATTGCCCGTATCGGAAATGTGAGGATGCAGGCGAATTCATACCTGTTGAAAGGGGTGACCGTTGAAGCCGCAAGGGTTGTAGAAAAAGTAGATAGACAAATCATCTTCCCTACAAAAGAGCAGGTGAAAACGGCTTCCAATGGTTATGATCTGTTGGACAACTTGTCTTTGCCTACCATTATCGTAAATCGAGCAGAACGCAAAGTTCAGTCATTAAAGGGCGGAGATGTGCAAATACGCATCAACGATGTCAAGGCTAGCATGCAAGATGTATTGGCTTTGCAGCCGGATGAAGTTACAAAGGTGGAATTCATCAATGTTCCAGGACTCAAATATGGAGACAGCAATCTGGATGCAGTCATCAACTACCAGGTCCGCCGACGCTATGCCGGTTATGTGGGTGGAGTCTCTACGATGCAAGGCACCAAGGCTGGTTTCAATAATAGCGACGGTTATTTCAAATACAATGTGAAGAAATCGGAATTCAGCATCAACTACAGTTTCTCCTATCGCTCGGTAGAGGAACGAAGCTATGAGAGTCTCGGTACTTATCATCTGCCCACAGGAGAAACTCTACATCGCAATTATTTAGGTTATGATTCTCCGTTCCTATACACCACCAATAATGTACAGTTGGGTTATAATCTTAGTGAGCCAGACAAATATACATTGAATGTACGGTTGAATTTCTACAATCACAACAGTCCTGTGAGAGGCATGAACCAGCTTTATCAGGAAAGCGGCAAGGCAAATCAATATCTGCAAAACAACAGAAAAATGCTGGAGCAAATTCCATCTCTGGACATTTATTATTCGCTCAACATGCCCCATGACCAGAACCTGGCTCTGAACCTGGTGGGTACTTACATCGGCACAGATTACCAGTATCGTATGAGGGAATATACGTTCAACAAATCGCCGGATGAATCTGTAAAGAACGCTCCGCTGACCGATTACAGTTATGATGCAACTGGTAGAAAGCGCTCTCTTATTGGCGAAGGAACATACAGCAAGAACTGGAAACAGATGGCTTTATCGGTAGGTGGACAATATAATATCAGCCACACAGATAACATCTATGTGGGAAGCAGTAATGCTGATACGGAATTGAAGTACAGCAATCTCTATCTTTTCACCCAGCTACAGGGACAGCAGAAGTGGTTCAGTTATCAGGTGGGAGTTGGTGCAACCAGGTCTTCCATCCATCAGGGGGAGAACGGATACAGCAAATGGCTGTTTCGACCACAGGTAACTTTACAGGCAAAGGCTAGCGACCGTCTGAGTTTTAAATGGAGCAGCAAAATCACGTCAGACATCCCAAGCCTTTCCGACTTGAGCGAGTTGCGCCAATATTCCAACAGCTTTGAGGCGCGTGACGGCAATAGCGGTCTGAAGCCATTTACCGGCTACAACAACACCTTGTCGGCTTCCTGGAACATTCCGCTGATGTCTGTGTACCTGGAGGGAAACTGGACGTATTACGACAAGCCTATAGCTACTTCTATCTTGCCCGAAAAGCGGGAGGATGGCTCTTATCTCTTTGTGAGCAAACCGGAGAATCAGAAGAGTCATGATTACAAGCACCTGCTGTTGACTCCAGAAGTTCACCTCATCAAAGATCATCTGGATTTGAACCTTATGTGCGAGTATCAGAATGTCAAGACAAAGGGTTTGGATTATTCCCACGAGTTCAATTACTTCAGTTATGGAGCAGAAATTCGGTACATGACGGGCAATTGGAACATTGGCTATGGTGCCTATAAGGTGGAAAAGAGTTTTTGGGGAGAAAAGACAAACGGCGGAGAGCCAACCTCCAATCTTGCCGTAACCTACAGTTATAAGAACTGGCAGTTTGGCGTTCTCGGATTATTCGTATTCTATCCTCATGGCTGCGTGTATAAGGATGAACTTTTCAACAAGTATGTGCAGCAGAAGAACAAGGTACGCCTTGCTGACCAGGGCAACATGCTTGTCTTTGCTGCCAGCTTCAACTTCAGCCATGGCCGCAGATACCATACAGGCAGCCGTAAGCTGAACAATAGCGATAGAGATAATGGTATCAGATAAAACAACGACTTGTAGTTATAAAAAATAATCTTTCTAACTGGGAAAATATTTTTTTCCAGTTAGAAAGATGAAATTCTATTATTCAGTATTCGTTATGGAAAACCTTATAGGGGTCCATCTGCTGCATTTTTTCCTTTATTTTCTGCTCTATTCCCTCTGATGATTCCGGAATTTCGGCACCCATTTCCTTGGCTGCAGCCTCATCCTCGGCAGCACCGGCACTATCACCCAGACTTCTGCGAACCTCGCTGCGCTCGCGATACGCATCAATAGAGAAAGGATTTATCTCCATCACCTTACCGTAGGTCTGTTCAGCCTCCTCCATCTTTCCCTGCGCCTTCTCTACACGCGCCTTCAGCAACAGCACATCCTCGTTGCCCGGAATATGCTCATAGAGGAAAGTTGCATCGAGTTCTGCCTCGGAAAGCTGAGCCTGATCCAACAGGATGCTGCCACGAAGCAATCGGGCGGCATAGAAATCCTCACGCTTGCCTATCGCCTCTGTCAGCATCGACACGGCACGGGGTGCATCGCCCAGTCCTTTGCAGGCTCTGGCATAGAAGAAATACGTCTCTACATTCTCAGCATCCAGCTGCAGAGCCTTATCGCACACATCCGTCATGGCGATATAATCCTCCATCATATACGCCACATCCGCCATACGCAGCAATACAGCTATGTTATCAGTCTGTGCCTCCGAGATTTTCTGCAACTGGGCGTAAGCCTTCTGCATGTCGCCAAGCGAGATGTAAGCCTGCGAGAGATAGTCGCGGCATTCCAAATCATCGGCATTCAGCTGCAGAGCGTGTTCCAAAGACTTGGCTGCAAGGTCAAATTGATGCATGCGGAGAGCACGAACACCATCATATTTCACCATGTCGAAGTCTTTTTCCTTCTCCTGTTTCACTTCCTCAGTAGTCTTTTGGCCACCAAATAGCTTTTTAAATATGTTCATAATCCAACTATTTTTTAAGGTTTTGAATTGTTTATTGTTGAAATCGTACCAAACGACAGGGCAAAGATACAAATAAAATCCAAAAAACGCCCCTTTTTTGGAAGAAATATTTTCATTTTTCTGATTATGAGAAGATGGTGACAAACTTAGACGCACGAATACCATCCACATAAACATCT
>OICB01001236.1_pt1 | contig 11289 bp, 10 predicted proteins | sample 1581121 | NCBI WGS metagenome assembly OICB01 (sample SAMEA3882544, study PRJEB24775) | human gut metagenome | biome: human-associated habitat; feature: intestine environment; material: feces | place: Netherlands | collected 2009/2010 | reverse complement strand
TCATCCGCGCCGACATCGAAACGACCGTTTCGCCCATCGTCGGCAACGAAAAGCAGAGCGAGGACATGGTCAACTACCTCTTGCAGGAGTTCGAGGGCGACACGACGAAGATCTGGCAGTCCAACATCTTCGGCCGCAGCTTCCACGAGATCGTGAACGAAGACTTGCAGGCAAAGCTCAAGCACATGCCGGACGACGCGCGCCTCAAGCTCCGCCAGACGCTTGAGCGCATCATCAACGAGGGCACGGGCGGTCTCATCTGTATCATCCTTTAAAGAAACAAAGCGAGAGGAGGTTCCTCTCGCTTTGTTACATTCCTGTAACTGGAATGTCATCACTTTGTAACTTGTCATTTCCGCTGCCCGCTGTTATGCTGTTCTATAAGAAGGATAACAGGAGGAAGAGGATATGAGCCGAAAGATCGCGCTGCCGCTGCTGGTGGCAGCGGCGCTTGTCAGCATCATCTTAGCAAGCCGCACCCCGCAGCCCATCATAGAGGAATTGCCACCGGAGGAGGCTGACGCGCCCACCGCGCTGCTCACGCAGACCGAGGAGGTCGGTGATCAGACCGTCACGCTGAGAGTCTACGAGCCGGATGAGGCTGGCTATGCGCGCTACGCGTTCTTTGGCGCGGACGGTGCGGAGATCGACATACCGTTCGGCGTGAATCGCGGCACTTGGATCGGGAATGGCAACGCTGCCGAAAAAGTCTCCCTCACCGCACGGGACGATGTGCTCGGATTTCCGGGCTTCGAGCTTGAAACGATCCAAGGCATAGTTATGACAGTTTGTGACTTCTATGCGCTGACGGAGCAGGGCTTCGTCTATGCGGGAAGGACCGTTGGCTATGACTTTGATGATGCGGCGGAGGGCGACGGCGCGTGGCCGCTTGATCTCACGGGAGATGGGCGCAGCGAACTCATTACGCGCAGCACCTTTGGCGACGGTATGTCGTGTGTTTTTGTCTACCGTTGGAACGCCGCGGAGGGGGGCTCTCAGCGCAGTGAGGTCGACTGGGATAAGGCGGACGCGCAGCTTGCGCGCCTGAGTGCGCCCCTCGGCGTGACCGCGCGGGCGGAGACCTATCACGCACAGGACAATACCGTTACGCTGACGCTCTACACGGAAAGCGGCACGAAGGAAACGACGCTGCCGCTTACCACAGATATTCTCGGCGAGTGGTTTGCAGAGGACTGACCGGAATGATATAAAAAGGAACCGATTCGAAAGAATCGGTTCCTTTTTTACTGAAAGATTTACTTGGCCAGCACTTTTTTGAGTTTGGCGAAACGGGGGAGGGAGTCCTCCTTCGGGAGCTTGGGCTCGCCCTGGATGAGGGGGAGGACATAGTCGATGAACTCCTGCTTGACGCCGTTGTGAGAGTCGTTGATCCACTCGATGGGAATTTTCTTCTCGAAGTTTGCGACCTCGGTGAGCGGCAGCAGCTTCGTCTTGCAAACGTAGTGGCCGTCCACAGTCTCACGCTCAAAGGCGACCATCTTGTCGGTGATGCCGGCGACGGCGTTCTCCACCGCGGCACGACCGGCCATGACGGCCTCTTCGATATCGGTCTCGCTTGCGAGGTGTGCGCCGCAGCGCTGGAGCAACGACAGCTCAATGCCGCGCACCTTCGCGCCGGTCTTTTCCTTCACGATGCTCGCCAGCAGCGCGGCGAGGCCGCCGAGCTGCGCGTGGCCAAAGCCGTCCGTCGCGCTGGTCTTGGCCTCGGAGACAAAGCTGCCATCGGCATAGTGGATGCCCTCGGATACGGCGACCATACAGCTGCCGGTCTCCTTGTAGATGCGCTCGACGTCGGCAAGGAACGTGTCCATGTCGAAATCAGTCTCGGGCAGGTAGATGAGGTCGGGACCCGCGCCGTACTTCGTCGCGAGCGCGGCGGCGGCAGTCAGCCAACCGGCGTGGCGGCCCATGATCTCGACAATGCAGATCATGCCCGTGTCGTAGACGTGCGCGTCCTGATAGACCTCCATCAGGCTCGTCGCGATGTACTTGGCGGCGCTGGCGTAGCCGGGGCAGTGGTCGGTGCCATAAAGGTCGTTGTCGATCGTCTTGGGCACGCCCATGACGCGGCACTCGTAGCCGACCTTCTGCATGTACTTGCTGATCTTGTTGCAGGTGTCCATGGAGTCGTTGCTGCCGTTATAGAAGAAGTAGCGGACATTATGCTTTTTGAATACCTCCAGAATGCGCTTGTAATCGGTGTCGTCCTCGTCGGGGTCCTTCATCTTGTAGCGGCAGGAGCCGAGGGCGGAGGAGGGGGTGTACTTTAAAAGCTCCAGCTCCTTCGGGTCTTCCTGACTCATGTCGAACAGGCGGTCTTCGAGCACGCCCTTGATACCGTGCTCTGCGCCGTAGACATTCGTGATGCAGCCGGAATCGAGCGCCGTGCGGATGACGCCGTAAGCGCTCGCGTTGATGACGGAGGTCGGGCCGCCGGACTGGCCGATGATGCACGCGCCTTTCAATTCACTCATAGCAGTTCTCCTTATCGCTTAGGCTTTGCCGGCGCAGCCGAGCACATCGACGAGCTTGTGGCGGACGAGCTCCTTGATGTTGGCGCGGGCGGGCTTGAGATACTCGCGCGGGTCAAACTTGTCGGGATGTTCATCGAGGAAGGCGCGCACGGTGCCGGTCATGGCAAGGCGCAGGTCGGAGTCGATGTTGATCTTGCAGACGGAGAGCTTTGCGGCCTCGCGCAGCTGATCCTCGGGCACGCCGATAGCGTTGGGCATCTTGCCGCCGTGCTCGTTGATCATCTTGACATACTCCTGCGGGACGGAGGAGGAGCCGTGCAGCACGATGGGGAAGCCGGGCAGACGCTTGGAGACTTCCTTCAGCACATCGAAGCGCAGCGGGGGCGGGACGAGGATGCCCTGCTCATTGACGGTGCACTGCTCGGGCTTGAACTTGTAAGCGCCGTGAGAGGTACCAATGGCGATGGCAAGGGAGTCGCAGCCGGTCTTGGAGACGAATTCCTCGACTTCTTCGGGATGGGTGTAGGACGCCTCGTGCGCGGCGACCTTGACCTCGTCCTCGATACCGGCGAGGGTGCCGAGCTCGGCCTCGACCACGACGCCGTGGTCATGTGCGTACTCGACGACCTTCTTCGTGATCTCGATATTTTCGGCAAAGGGCTTGGAGGAGGCGTCGATCATGACGGAGGTGAAGCCGCCGTCGATGCAGGACTTGCAGGTCTCGAAGTCCGGGCCGTGGTCAAGGTGCAGCACGATGGGGATATCGGGGCAGCACTCGACAGCAGCTTCCACGAGCTTGACGAGGTAGGTGTGGTTCGCGTAGGCGCGGGCGCCCTTGCTGACCTGCAGGATCACGGGCGCGTGCTCTTCCTGGCAGGCCTCGGTGATACCCTGCACGATCTCCATGTTGTTGACGTTGAACGCGCCGATGGCGTATCCGCCGTCATAGGCTTTTTTGAACATTTCAGTAGATGTTACGAGCGGCATAGTATCTTCTCCTTTGATAAAAAGTTATTTCAAATGTTTGGTACGTTTGGAACTAATTGCATTGTAACACAGAAATTTGAATTTGCAAGAGGATTTGCGATATTTTTGAAAAAAGGAGACAAAACCGATTCGCTTTGTCTCCTTTCTTTGCTTAATTGACCCAGATCGCGGGAAGGCGGGTGCAGGTGAGGCCCATTTTCCGCTGCAAATGCAGCGACGCTTCGTTTCCGTCGACCACGTGGCAGTAGGGCGTGCGGCTCTCCTTCAGCGCCGCGGCGATCAGAAATGCTTCCAGCTGCGCGGCATACCCGCGGCGGCGGAACGGCGGTAGAATTTCGAGCATGCCCATGCTGCCGTCGTCATGAAAACCGGCGAAGCCTGCGAGGGCATCGCTCTCAAATACGCCGAAGAGTGCACCGTGTCCGATGCGGTTACGGATGTACGCACCGTCGCCGTCGTGATAGACGGACGCGGCCAGCGCCGCGTGCTCCTGCGTCAGCGGGCGGATGTCCGCCGTGACGGGGCAGGGCGGCTCGCTCTTTTCATAGACCCACTGCGTGCAGCGCATGGAATCGTGCAGGGAGAATTCCCGCATCAGCGCTGCTGCGGCATCGTCGCTTTTGACGGTGAACAGCTTGGGAGCGGCAGGGCAAAGCGTGCGAATCTTTTCGCACAGAAGCGCGCCGTCCAGCATGTCGCTCAGCAAAAACGTTCCGTCCATGCTGAGGACGAGAGAGCCTTCATCTCCGTCATAAAGCAGGCGGCCTGCGCCGCGGCGCAGTGATTCCGTCATGTCGACGCACTCGGGCGCGGTGTTCATCAGATGTTCGCCTTGACGGTCTCGGCGATCCGATCCGCCGTCAGGCCGTATTCGCGCAGCACGTCCGCCGCCTTGCCGGACTGACCGAAGCGGTCGTTCACGCCGATCTTGTGGAACTTGCAGTTCACCTTGCCCATCAGGACGTCGGCCACGGCGTCGCCCAGACCGCCGATGACGCTGTGCTCCTCGACGGTGATGACCTTGCCGCACTTTTCAGCCCATTCGGTGACGCACGCAGCGTCGATGGGCTTGATGGTGTGGATGTTGATAACGGCGGCGTCGATTCCTTCCTTGGCGAGCTTCTCCGCGGCGGCGAGGGATTCGCTGACCATCAGGCCGGTCGCGAAGATCGCGACATCCTTGCCCTCGCGCAGGACATTGGCCTTGCCGATCTCAAAAGGCTTGACCATGTCGCCTTCGAACACGGGGGTGGCAAGGCGCGCAAGGCGCATGTAGACAGGACCGTTCATCTCGGCGATCGCCATGGTGGCGGCCTTGGCCTCGTTGGCGTCCGCGGGGCAGATGACCGTCATGCCGGGGATGGCGCGCATGAGCGCGAGATCCTCAATGCACTGGTGGCTGCCGCCGTCCTCGCCGACGCTGACGCCCGCATGGGTCGCGCAGATTTTGACATTGAAGTGGGGATAGGCGATGGAGTTGCGAATCTGCTCATAGGCGCGGCCGGCCGCAAACATCGCAAACGAAGAGCAGTAGGGGATGAGGCCCATCGTGGACATACCGGCGGCGATGTCGACCATGTTGGCCTCGGCAATGCCGCAGTTGTAGAATTTTTCGGGGTGCGCCTTGGCGACCTTGCAGGTCTGCGTGGCGTTGGCGAGGTCGGCGTCGAGCACGACGACCTTATCGTTCTTTTCGACCAGTTCGATCAGCGCTTCGCCGTAAGCCTGACGGGTTGCAATTTTATCAGCCATGTTCTTAGTCCTCCAATTCCTTCAAAGCCTGCTCGCGCTGCTCGGCATTTGGGGCCTTGCCGTGCCAGCCGACCTGATTCTCCATGAACGAAACGCCCTTGCCCTTGACGGTGTGTGCAAGGATGGCCTTGGGCTTGCCGGGCATGGTAGGCTTGGAGAGTGCGGCCTCGACGGCGTCAAGATCGTTGCCGTCGGGCAGCTCGACGAGGTCAAAGCCGAACGCGCGGAGCTTGGCGGGCAGATCGCCAAGGCTCATGACCTGGTCGTTCGTGCCGTCGATCTGTAGGCCATTGTTGTCGATGATGACGGTCAGATTGTCGAGCTTATAGTGCGCGGCAGCCATGTAAGCCTCCCAGATCTGACCCTCCTGGCTCTCGCCGTCGCCGACGAGGGCGAAGACCTTCGTATCCTTGCCGAGATGCTTGGCGCCCAGCGCCATGCCGACGGCGATGGACACGCCCTGACCGAGAGAACCCGTGGAGGCGTCCACGCCGGGGACCTTCTTGGCGTCGGGGTGGCCCTGCAGGATGGAGTGGAGCTGGCGGAAGTTCGCATACTCGTCGCGGGAGATAAAGCCCTTGGCGGCGAGCACCGCATAGTAGCAGGGGGCGGCGTGACCCTTGGAGAGCACGAAGCGGTCGCGGTCGGGATCGTGCGGGTTCTTGGGGTCAACGCGCATGTGATTGAAGAAGACGCTGGTCATCAGCTCCACCGCGGACAGCGAGCCGCCGGGGTGACCACTGCCGGCGTTGGCGGTCATCGTGATGATGTCGCGCCGCACCTGCCGGCAGATGGGGGAAAGCTCTTTTGTATTCATGGAAACCCTCCTTGAAAAATACATTTCATCAACTGTTAAGTATATCGGATGAAGCCGGGAAAGTCAATTTTAATCCTCGTTCTTTTTCATCTTTACATGCGACAAGGGATTTGCCTTTGCAGCCACGCGCAGCGCATCGTTATCAATGTGTGTGTAGATCTCGGTCGTGTTCAGATGCTCATGCCCGAGCACCTCCTGCACGGCTTTGACGTCCACGCCATTTTGCAGCATGAGCGTTGCCGCCGTGTGGCGCAGCTTGTGGGAGGAATACTCCGAGGCGTCGAGTCCCGCGGCGCTCAGGTGCTTTTTGACGAGCGCGTGGACGCTCGAGCGGCTGATGCGCTCGTTGCGCGACGAGAGGAAGAGGGCATTGCGATCACGGCCGGAGATGGGGCGGCGGACGGCGAGATAGCTCTTGAGCGCATCCTTGCAGGCGTCGTTTAAGTAGACGATGCGTACCTTGTTGCCTTTGCCGAGCACGCGCAGCGCGTCATCTTGAATGTCCTGCAAATCAAGGCCGCAAAGCTCGGAGATTCGCAGCCCGCAGTTTAGAAAAATCGTCAGAATGCAGTAATCGCGCTCGCGGTTCTGCCCGTCGACGGACTGCAAAAGCTGCACGCTCTCATCGAGTGTCAGATATTTCGGCAGCGACTTTTTGATCTTGGGGGAGTCAAGGTCCTTGCAGGGATTCGTGTCCAAAAGATGCGCTTTATTGACCAAATAGTTGTAAAAAGACCGAATTGTTGCGATTTTTCGCGCTCTGGACGCGGCATTTAAGCCGTAGTCAGACACATCGCTGTTCTGATGCTGTACGCGGTCACGGCTCAGATAGGTCATGTAGGCGTAAATATCGGTTAATGTTACTTTTTTCACAAAGTTAAGATCGACGTCCATGATGGAAATTTCATTGAGAGGGAGGCCGCGCAGCGACGGATCGCGCGACTGCTTCAAATAGCGGAAAAAGTTGCGCAGGTCGAGGAAATATTCATCGACCGTTTTCTGCGAGTGGGCTTTGATGGTCTCGTGGTAGGATAGAAAATCGCGCAGGATCGGCGGCGATTCCAAGCGGTAGTCGTTCATAGTAAATGAGCGCCAGTGCAGGCGCAGAAACAGCTCATCTAAATCAGAAAGAAAAAATACGGAGGAGTTACGAAGTATTGGATTTCAAAATACCAGAAAAAATTCAGCAGCTTTGATCTGTGAGCGTTGTTGGCAGTTCAAACGCGACGCAGAGCAAAGCTGCGCAGAGATTGATCCTTTGAACGGGATGCACAGCGCACATGCCGTTGATCAGCTGTACGGCGGTTTTCAATAAAGGAGCCGATGGAGAGGGGCATTTTGAAGTCTATACCAAATTGAACAAAATAAAAATTTTGTTCAATTGAGGGGAGCGAAAAAACGTATTTTTGCGGAAATGAGCGTTTTGGCGTGGCTGGCGGCAAAAACCTCCTTTGTCAGGATCATGGGATTCTATGGGTCCGGCAGTGTGAAAACGCTGCCGGTTTTGCTGATACAATAAATATTATTTATGTGTGCGTTGTAGCCAACGCATTGCTTTACGCCTGCACAATGGCGCGCAGCGCTTCGGCGATGTTGCACGCTTCGATCAGCGCGAGCCCCTGCGGCGCGCGGATCTGATCCTTGCGCTGCTTCGGGATGATGCATGTTTCAAAGCCCAGACGGTGCACCTCGCTGAGCCGCTCGCTCAAATGGTTCACGCTGCGAAGCTCGCCGGTCAGGCCGACCTCGCCGATGGCGGCGACGTGATTGCCGATGGGCTTGTCGAGATAACTCGACGCGAGCGCCAGCACGGCGGCAAGGTCTGCTGCGGGCTCGTCCACGCTCAATCCGCCGATGACGTTCAAGAACGCGTCACAGCCGGACACCTTGAGCGCGCCGCGCTTTTCGAGCACCGCCATCAGCATGGCGGCGCGGTTGTAGTCAAAGCCGTTGCTTGTCCGCCGCGAGACTGACTGCGCCGCGGGCGCAAGCAATGCCTGCACCTCGGCCAGCACCGGGCGCTGGCCTTCCATCACGCAGGTCACGCACGTGCCGGGCGCATCGTCAGGTCGTCCCGAAAGCAGCATTTCCGACGGGTTCGGCACTTCGACAAGGCCTTCGCTGCGCATCTCGAATACGCCGATCTCGTTCGTCGCGCCGAAGCGGTTTTTCGCCGCGCGCAGGATGCGATAGCTCATGTGCGCCTCACCCTCGAAATATAAAACGCAGTCGACCATGTGCTCCAACACCTTCGGGCCCGCAATAGAACCCTCTTTGTTGACGTGCCCGATGACAAAGACGGTGATGCCCTCCCCTTTGGCCAGCTGCATCAGCTCCAGCGTGCAGGCGCGCACCTGCGCCACGCTGCCCGCGGGCGATTCGAGCGAGTCCTGATAGAGCGTCTGGATGGAGTCGACGATCAAAACGTCGGGCTTTTCTTCTTCGACGGATTCCAGCACATCACCGAGGCAGGTCTCGGACAGCACGTACAGGTTGTCCGACTGCACGCCGAGACGGTCGGCGCGCAGCTTGAGCTGACGCGGCGATTCCTCGCCGGAAACGTACAGAATTTTTGCGGTTTCACTCAGTTTTCCGCAGATCTGCAGCATCAGCGTCGATTTGCCGATGCCCGGTGCACCGCCGACGAGCACGAGCGAGCCCTGCACAGCGCCGCCGCCAAGCACGCGGTCAAGCTCGCCCATGCCGGTGGGAAAACGGATCTCCTGCGCTGTGTCAAGCTCTGCAATCGGGTGCGCCTTGGCGCGCAGCGCGCGGCTGCGGCCGCCCGTTTTTGCCTTTGCACCGTCGCCGACGGCCTGCTCGACGAGCGTGTTCCATGCGCCGCAGCTCGGGCAGCGGCCCGCCCATTTGGGCGTTTCGTTGCCGCACTCCGTGCAGAAAAATACACTTTTTGCCTTTGCCATATTGTAAACCCCTTTTGCTTTACTGCTACTGCTGTAAAAGGCCGGACGCAATCACAACGGCCAGTCTTTGCTGATATTCGCCACTTTTCAAAAGCGCCGTTTCGTTTTCATTGCTCAAAAATCCGCACTCGATCAGGATTGCAGGCGCGGTGACGTTTTTCATCAGGAAGATCGACGCGTCGATGGCCTTCTCTGTCTTCTCATTGCCCGCATTGACAGTCTGATTCAGTGCGAGCTGCACCGCATTCGCGACCTCGGCACTCCCCTCTTTTTTGCCGTAAAACACCTGCGCGCCGTGCGTCTGCTTGGATGACGGAAGACTGTTCTGGTGGATGCTGACAAGGATAGCTCCTTGCGTGCTGTTGACCAGTCCCACGCGGTTTTCGAGGTCGGAGCGTTTCTTTTCCCGCAGCGTGGACGCACTGGCATCGTGGATGGAGATATCCTCTGTGCGCGTCATGCGCGTCTCCTCGCCGAGAAAAATGAGCAGCGCGTCGAGCCGCCGCGCGATGGCGAGGTTCATGTCGCTTTCCTTGCTGCCGTCGGCGGCGACGGCCCCGCCGTCCTCCCCACCGTGCCCCGCGTCGATGACCCAGACGGTCTTCCCTGTCGGCGCCGACACGCTCGTCTCCACCGCCTCCGGCGGCAGAAGCAGGCTGACGGTCGCCGCCGTCAGCACGAGCAGCAGCGCGAATATGGCGTAAAACGCCTTTTTTCCGAAAACGATAAACAAAATACCCCTCACCCCGGAACAATGTATGCCCCGCGGCGCGGCCTTATGTGCTTTTCATTATACAGGACTTTGAACAAAAAGAAAAGCCCCGCTTCCCTTTTTTCTCCCGCTGCATAGGATGGTGTGGGCGGATGCCCGATATCTTTGCAAGGAGGAGACTTCTTTGGACGACAACAGAGCCATGCGCGCCGAGTCCGGCGTGGGCACGCTGCCGAACGGCTGCTGCGCGCCGCTGGCTTTTCCCTATGTCCCCGTGCAGAAAAACGACCCCGAGCGCTATTCCCAACAGGACGCGCTCAAGGCCGGTACGCTGTTTCCGGGGCTGAACCTACCCTTTCACGCGCAGATGAAGACGAAGTTCCCCGCCGTCAATACGGCGCTCTCAGAGCTGATGGCGCTCGATTTTGCCATCGACGAGCTGGGGCTTTATCTCACCACACACCCGGAGGACACCGAGGTTCTGAACCTCTACTGGTCGTATATCAAGCTCGGCCGCGAGGGGCGCGAGACCTATGAAAAGCAGTACGGCCCGATTTTGCAGACGGACGTGACGCCCGGCAGCTTCAAGTGGCTGAATGATCCGTGGCCGTGGGATCTGGAGGGAGAAAAGTAATGTTTGTATATGAGAAAAAGTTACAGTACCCCGTCAAGATCAAGAACCCGAATCCACGGCTTGCCGCGGCGATCATCTCGCAGTACGGCGGCCCGGACGGCGAGCTCGGCGCGTCGCTGCGCTACCTCTCCCAGCGCTACTCCATGCCCTACCCCGAGCTCAAAGGCCTGCTGACCGACATCGGCACAGAGGAAGCGTCATGGCCCCCAATTTTGGCACGGTATTTTTCCAGTCCGTCCAGCACATAGACCCATTTGGCGGGCAGCAGATTGAGCGCCACCTCTACCCTGCCGTCCCGGTACACGGTCATTTGTTGGAGAAGATGCCCATAAAAGTCGTCGTCCGCCGTGCGTCCGCTGACGATGCCCGTGATGGCGGCGCGAATGTCCGGTTTTAGGGTCTGCGTGTCGGTGTTCAGCGTCTGCCGCTGTTTGATCGCGGCAATTTTTTCCTGCACCCGGTTCATTTCGCTTTCACAGCGGGCTTTGGCGCGCTGATAGTCAGCCTTGGTGATGCTCTCGTCGAAAAAGCGGTCATGGATGGTGTCGTTGCGGGCTTGCAGCTTTTCAAGCTCCAATTCCAGCCGCCGCAGTTCCTGCTCGCCGCTGTCCTCACCGGATGCCAGAACACTTTCCACAACGCGGGTGAGGCTCGATATGATCGCTCTCTTATCCAGCGTCACGGCGTTCACGGAGCGCCGCAGAAGGTCCATGGCGATGTCATCCCGAATCTGCCGACCGACGCTGCATCCGATGGTATTTCCCGCGCCGTCTGTGCGCCGCAGGCCCTCGTTAGTGGCGGTGAAGCAGCACCAGCGGTAATAGGAACTGTCGTCCTGCCGCTTTTTGGTGCGGTGGGAGAAGCTCTTGCCGCACTCACCGCAGCGAATTTTACCGGAGAGCGGATAGCGGTTGCCATGTCCGCCGTGGCCTGTCGCGCGGTTGCGGCGGGACAGTTCCCGCTGCACC
>OICB01001232.1_pt1 | contig 11335 bp, 10 predicted proteins | sample 1581121 | NCBI WGS metagenome assembly OICB01 (sample SAMEA3882544, study PRJEB24775) | human gut metagenome | biome: human-associated habitat; feature: intestine environment; material: feces | place: Netherlands | collected 2009/2010 | reverse complement strand
GTATCACATTGGCAGCAACTTCTAAATCATCATTGACCGCAATGCTGGGCTGTGTCAGCGTACCGAAAATTGCACCGGGCAGCATGATCAGAACCAGAACCGGCAGCAACAAGACTGCAATGACAACGACCAGTACTTCCTTGCGATACTGCACCGCAGCTTCGGCAGCAGCCCCAGCGGGGCCGCCCTGCACTCCCGCTTGCGCGATTTTGGCAAGTTTGGGCGCATTGTGAAGTGCTGCTGAGGCTGCCTGCCGTGAATTTTGAGTATCATTTTCAATCATTTAGTGTCTCCGTGCCGGAGCCTTTGGCATAGCTGCTACCTTGCGCTCATCATACTGCATACGCCCGCGTTCGTCCTGAACGGTGGGCGTTTTTTCTACGCGGGTCGTGGCGTAGACCTTGTACCACCTTTCGCCGTCGCGGGATGTCTGTTCTGTGAAGTGGCCCTCCGGCTTCTCATACTGGCGGGCGTCCCTGAATCTTGCCGCCGCCGATTTCTACATCGGTGACACTGTTGCCCATCTGCCCCAGCAACACGCGATTCATAGCGGCCTGTTGGATAGAGGACGAAGTAGGAATGGTGGTCTGCTCTGTAACAGCCGAACCGCCGCCGGCGCGCATGGCAATTTCACTATCCCTTGTCGGAGAAACATCAACCGTGCTATCGCCCTCCAACGCCAGCGGCGTGGCAGGGATAGGGGAGTCCGTCACGGTGTCATTTGCGGCCATTGCCATTGCAGTAGGGATACTTTCACCAGTGGCGGGGACTGGCATGGCCTCCGCGTCGCTGGTACCGGCAAAATAGCCATTGAGCGCTTCCACGGCGCTGTCACCTGTAATACTGCCGCCTGTCTGCCCGGTGGCGATAGAGCCGATGACTTTACTGGCGAAGCCGCCATCTTTGCCAAGGCTGTTGTGATACATGGCACCGCCCAAGGATGTACCGATGCCGCCGGATTGTCCACTGATGGAGCTTGCTGTACTTTGCTGCACATGACGGCTTACCATGCCGGAAAGCCCGCCTGCAAAGGTGTTGCTGGGTGTGGCTTTTGCGGTAGCAGTTGAAGCGGCGGCTTTTGCAGCGCCCAGCTCCATAAAGGCTTTGCCGATTTCAAAACCACGAAAGGCTAACAATGCCTCGGACAGCATCGAGCCGGGCGAGCGTGAAACGCCGATGCCCAACGAGTGCAGAATACCGTCCAGCTTGGTGCTGACTTTCAGAAACGCGATAGCACACAGCAGCCACAGGAACAGATTCCCGGAGACCGCATCCTTACCATGTGCGTCCACGGCCGCAGCAGCTTCATCCTCGGTCAAAGCAAAAGCAGCCGGGCAGTACAGGAGAGCAAGGCTAACAGCGGTGAATAAAGAAAAAAGAGTTTTTTTCACGTAAAAAATCTCCTATAAGGACAGAGGATTAGCGAGAAATTCCCCGACCATATTGACGAACAGCTTCAAGCACCATGCGTTCATAATCAGCAGCAGAAGCTGCCCGCCGAACATCCGGCACCAGCTTTTGAAAATGTTGTTTGTGCCGCGCGCCGCACCCATGGCAAAGGCAAGCGGCGCAGTAAAGACCAGAATTCCCAGCACAACATATCGCTCGGCAGCTTCCAAAAGCAGCTTTAAGTAATTCCATGCAAGAATCACAACAAGGATCAGAGCAATCAGCGCTACTGAGCCGTTGGCAATCACGCCAATGATGACGAGCAGTACGGAATTGAAGTCTCCAAACTGCACGCCGGGCAGGCTGCTGTCCAGAATCCAGTTGTAGGGCGTGCCGCCGATTTGCAAGGCAAGGTTGACGATGTCGTCGCAGTACCAAATCAGCAGCAGAAAAATCACAGAACGCACCACCAGATTGATGGGATTCTCGGTATCGATGTCAAACCCGGCACCATAGCAGCGGTAAAGCTGCCACACAAGGTTCAGCAGTACCAGCCCGATGGCCGTCCAAATGAAGATTTCATACATAGCCGAAGCAGCAGGGAAGTACCGCTTGAACGTGTCCATATTGCAGCCCAACGCGCCGAGTACCGAGGTAGATGCTAAATCCAGCAGGTTCATCACCTGCGTTGCCAGCCAATCGACAATACCGTCTAAAATGCCCAAAGGCGTTCACCTCCTCGTTACAATTACGCGTAGTTACGGATTCCAAGTGCCGCCCTGAAAGAACGGCGTGACATAAGCCATGATGAAGCCGAGACCGTTCAGAATCGCCCAGGTGATGGCAATGCGCTTGAGCCATGCGCGAGAGTCGTCCACGGTCTTGCCGTTCTTGGAAAAGTTCATCAGCAGCAGGGCAACGGCGGCGCAGACCACGGCAGTGACGGTGGAGATAGAAATGATTTGCGAGTAGACATCCTGCATGATCTCGCTGGCCTTTGTCCAGACGGTTGTGGTTGTTGCGGCGGAATTATCCTCGCCGGTTGCAAAAGCAGGGGTCGCGGTCAGTACGCTGCACATGGCAGTACAAAAGGCTGCTTTCATGCGCTTATGAGAAAAAGGATGTGCGTTTTTCTTAGTCATTAAAACCTCCTAGGTACAACAATACTTTAAGAATCGCCAAAAGTAGGCTACTACCATGATAACAAATTGGCTGTGCAGGAAAAAAGGCTTTCGCTCTGCTGATTTTGTGCGGATGTTGTGCAGATTCAATCGGGTGTCAGCAGGTTGGTGATTTTCTCGCAATCCTGGGAGGTGTAGCCCCACAAAATCGAACCGAGAACCTCAATAGCTTCATCCCGGTGGACATAGTAGGTGCGCAGAGAAATGGAGATTCCCTTGGTTTCGAGCGACTGCAAAATTGTACCCGCGTTCTCGCACTGCTGCGGGGAGAGATAGGCGTAGTACAAAATCCAATAATAGAATTCGCCCTTTTTGTGTTTGCGGCGCATCAGGTCGATTGCGGTGTCGATGATCTGCATCATCTTTTTACTGCGTTCCAAGGCGCGGGCGTAGTTTTCCAAACGGTTGCCGCCCTTGTTGACTTCATTGTCCACGAACAGCGCGTCCGAGGACAGCCCGTACTCAGCCTTAAATTCCTCCTGCAAATCGAGATCGGACACTTCCAGATTCCACATAACATCCCGGTACTTCCTCAAAAGTGTCCGTGTGTCGTGGTAATGCGGTGATACGTTGGATTTTTGTCTTTTGAATGGCATAAAAATACTCCCTGTTTTTGTTTGTCGAAAGAATTCTTTCAGTTACTAAACAGAGAGGAATCAATGTTTTTGACGCACAATTTGCAAAGAAAAAGCAAAAAACTTCGGATATTTGCAAAATTAGGCGATTTTCTATTCGAAAATAGGTGGTCACCCAAATTAGGCCTTAAAATGAGGCAACAAATTTTAATGTTTGTTGCCTCACGGTCAGTCACCCTTACAAAATGTAAGAGGTAGTGTTCCCCTTAGCTAGGTAGCAGCTCGGCAGTGTTGCACGCTGGGGAAACCTGCAAGTGTAACTACTATCTTGACGAACAAAATGTCCCTCTGCCTGTGATACTTGCGAATTTAGATGTTTTATACAAACCACCTATTTTCGTGAATACCCATAACTTCTTCTCTTAATAAGGAAACAAAAGGAAAACAAAGAACTGCAAAAATTACAAAATGGTTACATACGGAAGAAAAGCACAAAAATTACTGGCAAACTGCACATTCAAATAGTGAATACATGATGAAATATGCACAAATTGAAAGGAAACCGTTTCCCTATTTCTTTGTTGACGTGGGGTGCTGGGAGTGTTACTCTGTAGATGTCAAGGATGCGCATCAGAAAATCTCAAAAACTCTTCACCGTTTGGAAAGAAGGAAACAAATATGAGCAGAGTAAAACACTTGTTTGCAGTTGTGCTGGCGGCATTGATGCTGTGTCTGCTTATGCCCGTTGCTACGTTTGCAGAGGAAGCATCCGATGGAAAAATGATCGTCTACGCAAAACTCCCATCTGACTGGTCAGACCCGCACCTGTGGGCATGGGCAGACGATGGCACAAACGCTTTTGATGCATGGCCCGGTGGCGAGATGGAAGCAGACAGCAACAATGATGGCTGGTATTACTGCTGGATTCCCGAAACCACCAACAACATTATTATCAATGCGAATGACGCTGCGGTTCAGACTAGTGACTACAAGCTGGAAAGCAAAAACGCTTGGGTCACGGTGACCGATGCAGAAAATGTGGAAATCAGTTACGATGCACAGACTACCGGTGATCTGCCGGAGTATGTAGAAAAATTCAAGATTCATGCGCAGGTTCCCGATGATTGGCAGGATGTCTGCCTGTGGGCATGGTCTGCACCGGATGGCAAGAATGCTTTTGAAGCATGGCCCGGCAAGACCATGAGCAAAGGCGAAGATGGCTGGTATACTGCCAGCGCTCCCGTTTGGGTGAACAGCATCATTGTCAACGGCAACAGCGGCGATGTGCAGACGGAGGATATCTCCATCGATGCAGCTGAGGTGTGGGTTACAGTTTCCGAGGACGGAACTTCCGATTTTACTTACAATGATCCGAATGCTCCCGTTGCAGAAGATATTACCGTTCATGTAAAAGCTCCCGCAGACTGGAGCGAGCCGCATCTGTGGGCATGGTCCGCACCGGACGGAACGAACGCATTCTCTTCTTGGCCCGGCGAAGCTCTGCAGGAAGGGGAGGACGGCTGGCTGATGCTTTCTGTTCCAGGCTGGGTCAACAGCATTATCGTGAATGGCAGCGATGGCAGTGTTCAGACCAGTGACCTCAGTGTGGAAACAGGCAAGGATCTGTGGATCGTGGTGAACGATGCGGAAAATGCAGAAGTCACCTATGAAGCCCCGGCTGAGACTGTAGAAACAGCAGAGGCTCCTGCTGCAGAGAGCGAGCCTACGGTTGCAGCGGATGCAGCGAAACCCGCAGAAACCAAGTCCAACGCGATGCCGATTGCAATTGTCGTTGTTGTGGTGATTGCCGTTGTGGCAGGCGGCGCGGTCGTCTCCAAAAAGAAAAAGTAATCTTCCTTAGAAAACCATAGAGTACGGGCTGAACAGCCCGTACTCCTTATTTGACACAATCAGAAAGGCAGGTATTCCATGAAGCGCCTGATAGCAGGATTTTTAAGTGTATGTGTAGCGGTATCGTTGCTGATGACCGGCTGCTCGTCGGGCGGCACGGATAATACTGCGCAGACAGATGGCCCGGTTACCATTACGATCTGGCACGACAAAGAAGATGAAGTCGCGCAGGCGTTGCAGACAGAGTTGGATACGCTTGCCCCGGATATCGTGGTAAAATTGGAAAAGAAAGACGGTCTGACCGATTCGCTGAAGATGGTCGGCAATGACCCGAATTCTGCCCCGGATATGTACTTCTTTGCCCACGATAAAATTGGAGTTTACGCTGAAATGGGCATTCTCGCACCGATAACGGATTTCATCGACAAGAGTACGCTGGATCAGTACATTCCAATGACGATTGAGGCTGCTACCTACAAAGGGGAAGTGTACCAGCTTCCGATCTACTTTGAGACGCTGCTCTATATGTACAACAGACGTTATATGAGTGATGATGAAGTGCCTTCGACCACAGAAGAACTGTACAAATATATGCAGGAAAACACGAAAGGCGGACATTACGGCTTCGTGGAACAGCACAGCACGGCGTACTATGCTGCGGGCTGGCTCCATGCGTTTGGCGGTTACATTCTGAACGAAAATGGTGAACCCGGCCTCGATGATGAGAACACCATCAAGGCGCTGGAATACCACAAGAAATTCGTGGAGCTTATGCCCACAGAGGGTGAGTATTCTACCGTGAATACGCTGTTCCGCGAAGGCAAAGCGCACTCCACCATCGGTGGTCCTTGGCTGGTTCCCACGGCGCGCGAGAGCGGTATTGACCTCGGCATTGCACCGATGCCTACTGTAGATGAGACCGGCAACAAAATTGCACCGTATTCCGGTGTGCAGGGTATCCATGTCTTGAAAGTTGCAGCTGAGCGCAAGCACGATGCCATTGCAAAGGTCTTGCAGGTTCTGACAAATGATTCCGTTGGCATTGCGATGGCGAAAGCAAGCGGCTGCGCCCCTGCGAAGCAGAGTTGCTATGATGACCCGGTTATCAGCGGTGACGACATGGTTATGGCTATGTACGATACGGCGCAGGATGCAGTTCCCATGCCGAACGTTCCCGAAATGGACGTTATGTGGACTGTTACGGAAAATCTGCTTGTGGATGTAAACATGAGCGGAAAAGATGTCCGCAGCAGTGCACAGGCCGCCCAGCAGCAGGCAGAGAGCCTTATCAAGCAGATGCAGTGATGCGGAAAGGCCGCACTATGAAGAATAATAAAAAAGAAACGTTTTGGGCCTATTTGTGCAGCGCCCCCTCGTTGCTTTTGATTTTGCTGATCGTTGTATTCCCAATTCTGTACACGGCGTACATCTCCTTTACAAACATGAATGTTTACCATTGGTTCAACTTCTCGTTTGTAGGGCTGAAAAATTATAAAGATGCGCTGTTTGTTTTTGATTCCGGCTTTTTGGCGGCACTGCTTCGGACCATACTGTGGACTGTGCTGAACATGGTGCTGCAGTTGGTAATTGCCTTTGTGCTGGCCAGTCTTTTGAACATACAGGATTTTAAGGGTAGGCGAGTCTACAAGACACTGCTTATGATTCCTTGGGCCATGCCGGGCTATGTGTCGATCCTGCTTTGGAAAAACGGCATCTTCAATTCGCAGTTCGGCTTGCTGAATCAGTGGATGCAGAAGCTGGGGCTGGCGACAGTGCGCTGGCTGGCAAACGATGTCTCGGCATTTCTCTGCTGCACGGTTGTCAACCTTTGGCTGGCGCTGCCGTTTATGATTATGATTATGGATGGTGCTTTGCAGGCGGTGGATCATAGCTGCTACGAGAGTGCGATTCTCGATGGCGCAAACTGGTTCCAGCGGGCGTACTTTATTACGATTCCCGCAATCCGCCCGATTATTGCTCCGTCGGTGCTGATTACAGTGTTTACAACCTTTAAGCAATTCGATGTGGTATACCTGCTGACACAGCAGGCGGGTGCGAAAACCGGTGCTAATATCCACACGATCCTGACTTATGCCTACGAGAATGCCTTTATCACAAACAATTACGGATACAGCTCTGCGGTCTCCATTTTGATTTTTGCTATTTTGATTCTGTTCTCGATGGTGACCAGCCGGAAAGCAAAGGAGGGGTAACAGATGACGCGGCATCAAAAGCGTATGCTCAAGCAGGCAGCCAAGCAGATTTGTCTGCATATTTTGTTCATCGTGATTTGTTTCGTCACGCTGATCCCGATTTTGTATGCACTGTCGGTTTCTTTGAATGCCGACAACAGTCTTGTGAGTTCGGACTTCCGTTTTATCCCGAAGAACTTCACGCTGCGGAATTATGTTGCGGTCTTTACCAAAGAACCTGTCATGCTGTGGTTTAAAAACAGTATGACGCTGGCGGTAGTCACCGTTGCTATTTCGCTGGCGGCAGCAATTCCGGCTGCCTATGCGTTTTCCCGTATGCGCTTTAAGGGGCGCAAGCCGATTCTGAAGCAGCTGGTTCTGCTGTACTCTTTTCCCTCCGTCCTTTCCATGTTTGCGATTTATACACTGCTGCGCCCGCTGGGACTGATCAACAGCAAAGTTGGCTTGATTCTGATTTATACCGGAACGATGGCTGAGTTTGGTCTGTTGAACATGAAAGGATACTTTGATACGATACCGCGCGAAATCGAGGAAGCGGCGGAAATTGACGGCGCAAGCGGCATCCAGCTTGTCACGCGCATTGTTCTTCCGCTGGCGCGCCCCAGCATTTTGGTTACGGCGGTTATGATCTTGATTTATGTCTGGAATGAATATCTCTTTGCAACGACCTTTATGACAGGTGCCGAGAATTATACACTGGCAGCCGGATTGTACTCTTTGCAGGCAACGGAAATGAGCGGAAGCTGGCCCGTTTTTGCAGCAGCCTCGCTGGTAGTCAGCCTGCCGATTCTGATTGTGTTCTTTGCCGTACAGCGTCATATGACCTCCGGCTTGACTGCCGGTGGTGTCAAAGGTTGATTGCCCCAAACAGGGAGATGACACAATGAATTTTGAAGCCATCCAACACATCCCGATGTCACAGCAGGCACACGGGATGGACCCAAACCATGTCGTGCTCCGGCTGCGCCGGGCGCGATGATCTAAAGCACTGCACGCTGTTTTATGCAGATCGAGCCTGCCGCCTGACACCGGTTATTTTCTCGTCTGTAGAGATGCAGGTGGAAGCGCAGGACGAATGGTTTGATTACTTCCAAATCATCTTGGAAAGCCCCTATAAGCGGATCTGTTACTATTTTGAACTTGACGACGGAACGCAGAAGCTGCTGTATTACGGCGATTTCTTTACAGATCACCGCGTGGACGACAGATCGGAATACTACCAGCTGCCGTTTAACCATCCGGCAGACATTGCAGCACCGCCTGCCTGGGCGCAGGATGCGGTAGTTTACAATATCTTCCCGGATAGCTTTGCCACGAGCCGCCGCTTTATCTCTGGCAAATCATCCGAAAAAGAGTGGAACGGTCAGATTACACGCGGAAAACTCGGCGGAACGCTGCGCGGCGTGATCGAGAATCTGGATTACATTCAAGAACTGGGTGCTACCTGCATTTACATGAATCCGATTTTTGCAGCAGGGGAGTACCACAAGTACGATTTGCTGGATTATCATCACATCGATCCCTGTTTCGGTACGGATGAAGATTTCCGACAGTTGGTCAACGACTGCCATGCACGGGGAATGCGTGTTATTATTGATGGTGTGTTCAACCATGTGGGGTGGAATTTTTTCGCTTTTGATGACGTGGTACGCAATGGCGAAAACTCAAAATATAAAAACTGGTTTTACTATCTGCAATTCCCTGTAGAGCGGCCGGAAGACCCCGAAACCTATCCGACCTATGAATGCTTCGGCTATGAGCGCATGATGCCGAAAACCAACACCTGCAACCCGGAAGTACAAGAGTATTTCTGCGAGGTGGGCCGCTATTGGGTGCGGAAATTTGATATTGACGGCTGGCGTCTGGATGTTGCCAGCGAGATCAACGACGGATTCTGGCGGGCATTTCGGCAGGCGGTGAAAGAAGAAAAGCCGGAGTGTATCCTGATTGGTGAGGTGTGGGAGACTGCCCAGCATTGGCTGAACGGTGATATCTTCGACTCCACCATGAACTACGATTTCCGCAAGCATTGCCGCCGTTTCTTTGCCGAGCAGAGTATCGATGCAGCAGAATTTGATGCCCGCGTGACCAATATGCGGATGCGGTATAAACTCCCTGTACTGTACGCGCAGCTTAATCTGCTGGACAGCCATGATGTGAGCCGCTTCTATTCGCTGTGCGAGAAAGACCCGGCAAGGATGCAGCTCGCTGTGCTTTTCCAGATGACTTTTACAGGGATTCCGTCTGTCTTTTATGGTGATGAGCGTGGTATTTACGGCTTACAGGAAGCAGAGTACCGCCATGAAATGACGTGGTCGCAGGAGCTGCCGGCCTTGGCAGAGTTTTATAAAAAGGCGATGCATCTGCGAACGGAACACCCGGCCCTTTGCCGAGGCAGCTACCATACCGTTAAGGCTGAAAAAGAAAACGGCCTGTATGGGTATGAGCGCACCGATGGAAAAGAAAAGATCACCGTGTTCCTCAACAATCAATCTGCCGCTGCTGACATTCCTCCGATAAACGGAAAGATGCTGTGGCAGCAGGGATACGAGGAAAAGAACAACAGCCTTGCCCCTATGGGGTTTGCCGTATTCACACAGGAGGTGTAAAACGTGAGCGTGACGATTCAGGAAGTGGCCGAAGCTGCGGGTGTGTCCAAGGCAACCGTCAGCAAGGTGCTGCATAAGTCATATTCTATATCGCAGGAAACCTGTGACCGGGTAAACGCGATCATCAAGGAACTGGGGTATCAGCCGAATCGCCGCGCACAAAGTTTTGCCACCGGTGCAACAAAAACGATTCTTTTTCTGGCAGAAATGCAGCATGGCGTAGGATTTGATAACCCGCATCTGTTTGAAATCATGGCCGGAGTAGAGAACGCGCTTTCCGAAAAAGGGTATGGCCTAATTGTGCAGCACAGCACGGCGATTGATCTTTGGCAGCATTTCGATGAACTGCTGCAGGGCTCCTATGTGGATGGTGTAATTCTGCACGCATCAGTCGTGTCAAAGGATGTGGCTCTTTGTCTGGCACATACGGAACTTCCCTACATTGTTGTGGGTGCGCCGGATTTCTCCAACCAGCTTTGCTGGATCGATACCAATAACTCGGTGGCCGGGCAAATTGCAGTTACACATCTGTGGCGCAACGGATACGACAGGATCGCATTCATCGGCGGCCCCAAAGAAGATACAATTTCTGCGCACCGTCTGAGTGGCGCACTTGCAACTCTGAACGAGAAAATCCCGGCAGGATATTTGCGGGAAGGGCCGCCCACCAGTGAGGGTGGCGCAGCAGCCGCACGCGCCCTGTTGGAACTGCCAACACGGCCCAACGCCGTGATTTGCGCAAACCAGTATATTGCGTTTGGCTGCGTAAATGAACTGAAGGCTTCCGGAATACGTATCCCGGAAGATATGGCTGTTATCACATTTGACGATTTTCCATTTTCTAAAATCATTGAACCGCAACTGAGTGTTGTGAACCTCGATATGTATGATATGGGTGAGCAGGCTGCGAAAGTCGTTCTGCGGCGAATCCGGACACCGCAGTATCTTGTACAATCGCAGACCACGCTGCCGATATTGATAGAACGACAATCGACAAAGAAGTTACCGTAAAGGAAGTATATACTCTATAAGGCCATAAAATGCACACACCCATCGGTCTTTTGATCGGAGAGCGTGTGCATTTTAAATTTTTATTAAAGCGTTGCAGTAAGTTAAATTAGAACCCATCAATCGTACGTTCGACCACAGCGGGAACAAAAATGGACATCACAACCAACCACACGGCTGCAATAGCTTGAATAAGATTGTCGGGCAACCCAATAAGAATGTCGGAAAACCATACAAATGCAGGGGCAATAAGACACCGTATAAGGTAACCGACAAATTCGCCAATGCTGAACATGCCTAAATAATCAATTGGCTTATATGGGTCGCGCTTGCGCCGTGTGTAGCCATCGACATACATACGTTGTTCGATATACCAGCCTATTGCAAAAATTACGACAGCACCCCAGTATAATTTATCCATCTTTATCACCTATACCAGCAATCAGAATAAAACGACTCTCATAAAGAATGTTTTTCTCTACAGCTTTCTTGCATAGAAAGCGCATACC
>OICB01001213.1_pt1 | contig 11501 bp, 10 predicted proteins | sample 1581121 | NCBI WGS metagenome assembly OICB01 (sample SAMEA3882544, study PRJEB24775) | human gut metagenome | biome: human-associated habitat; feature: intestine environment; material: feces | place: Netherlands | collected 2009/2010 | reverse complement strand
TGGCGATGTTTCGATCATTCATCAGAGTAATGATGCAGATTGCTTCATCCTAGACATTCCTGCCAAGGTGGAGGAGATGTTTAGAGAGAACTTCAAGTTGAGACAGGACGAGAACATTCTGCTGGCTCGAGATACTTCTATCTGGAACAACCGGACAGAGGGATTGGTTATCACCAACAGACGCATCGTCTATATCCCAAAATGCATTGGCAGCAACAAAAGAATATCTACGTGATTAACTATGCAGACTGCCAGCAGATTAACACAAATACAGACTCAGTACTCTTCTGGAAGAGCGATGAAAGCTATCTTGCCATTCCAAAGAGTTTCTTCTTCAAGACAAGATGGAAGACCTATGACTTCGACAGAAGCATAGAACAGCTTGCCATACTCCTAAAGAAGATGGGAGAGACTCATTTCCAGCATACGAACGCTGCCCATTTTGCATATATTACGAATAAATATGCAGAAGCTTAGGCTTCTGTATCTCTATATCAAACTTTTTTAGCCTCTGCAACAGGATTGTAACTTGCAGAGGCTTTTTTTTTGTATTTTTATAGCATTTTCTTGTCGAAAATGAGTAACTTTGCAGCCAAATTTAAACGATAAAATGAATAAGACTGCACAGCACATCATTGACATACAAAATGTGTCGAAAAGATTCGGCGAGAAAACAGCCCTCAACAATATCAATCTCTTTGTGAGAAAGGGTGAATTCATGACCATTCTCGGTCCTTCGGGATGCGGAAAAACTACTCTTCTGAGACTCTTGGCAGGATTCGAAACAGCCACAGAAGGCGTGATTACCATCAGCGGCAACGACATTACCAATCTGCCACCCTACAAACGAAACGTGAACACGGTGTTCCAGAAATATGCCCTGTTCCCTCACCTCAATGTATTTGACAACATCGCTTTCGGCTTGAAACTCAAGAACACGCCGAAGGACCAAATCATGCCTAAGGTGAAGCGTGCCCTGAAAATGGTGAACATGAGCGATTACGAATACCGCGACGTGAACTCGCTTTCGGGTGGACAGCAGCAGCGTATCGCCATCGCCCGTGCCATCGTCAACGAGCCGGAAGTGCTCCTGCTCGATGAACCGCTGGCTGCACTCGACCTCAAGATGAGAAAAGACATGCAGCTGGAGTTGAAGGAGATGCACGACCGTCTGGGAATCACCTTCGTATATGTTACCCACGACCAGGAAGAGGCTCTGACCCTGAGCGACACCATCGTGGTGATGAGCGAGGGAGAAATCCAGCAGATTGGAACACCTACCGATATCTACAACGAGCCAGCCAATTCGTTTGTGGCAGATTTCATCGGCGAGAGCAACATCCTCTGCGGAACGATGATCCACGACTGTCTGGTAAAGGTTGCCGGATCGGAGATTCCTTGTGTGGATAAGGGATTCGGATGCAACCAGGAGGTAGATGTAGTGATCAGACCGGAAGACATTGAAGTGAGCACAGACACAGAGCACGCCCAGTTTGTCGGCAAGATTACTTCATCCATCTTCAAGGGCGTACACTACGAGATGCTTGCCGAGAGCGACAAGGGTTGCGAATTTCTGATTCAGAACTACAAGCATTTCGAGGTGGGACAGACCATCGGCATGAGCGTGATTCCCGACAACATCCACATTATGAAGAAGGAGCGCACCACCAACACCTTCGAAGCAAAGGTGAATGGCGACGGCACCATCGAGTTCCTGGGCTGCGAATACCAGATAGAGATTCCGGAGGATAAGAAGAATCAGATTCATACCGATGAAGACGGCAAGGAAGTGATCAATGTCAACGTGGACTTCGGAAAGATCGAACTCTTCGACAACGAGAGCGAGGGAACCTTTACAGGCGACATCAGCTTCATCCTCTACAAGGGCGACCACTATCACCTGACCATCGACACCGACTGGGGCGATAAGCTCTATGTGGATACACAGGACGTATGGGATCTGGGCGACCACGTAGCAATCACCATTCCTCGAGAAAGTATTACCTATTAAATTATAAAATTGTAGATCAGAAATTGAAACTCATTAAGTTTATCTCTTCGCGACAGAGTTGGTCGATTCCATACGCCATCTTCGCGGCAATTTTCGTGGTGCTACCCTTGCTGCTCATCGTGTTCTTTGCGTTCACCGATGAGTACGGGCACATCACGCTCTATAATTTCCAGAAATTCCTGGCGCATCCCGAAGCCATCAATACCTTTGTGTATTCCATCGGAATCGCCTTTCTCAACACCCTGCTCTGTATCCTGCTGGGCTATCCGGCAGCGTATATCCTCACGCAGACCAAGATGAAATATGCCAACACCATCGTGATGCTCTTCATCCTGCCTATGTGGGTGAACATCCTGGTGAGAACACTCGCCACCGTGGCACTCTTCGATTTCGCCGACCTGCCGCTGGGCGAGGGAGCCCTGCTGTTTGGTATGGTATATAACTTCATCCCCTTCATGATTTATCCTATCTACAACACTCTCCAGAAGATGGACCGCAGTTATATCGAGGCAGCCGAAGACCTAGGCGCATCGCCTTGGCAACAGTTCTACAAGGTGATACTGCCCCTATCGATGCCGGGCGTGGCAAGCGGAATCCTGATGGTATTCATGCCAACCATCTCTACCTTCGCCATCTCAGAGCTGCTCACGATGAACAACATCAAGCTCTTCGGTACCACCATCCAGGAGAACATCAACAATTCGATGTGGAACTATGGTGCAGCCCTCTCGCTCATCATGCTCTTCCTCATCGGTGCCTCTACCCTCATAGCAGGCGATGGCAGCAAACAGGAAGGAGGTATCAGATGATGAATTCACTGTTTACCAAGGATATGATGAAGAAGATTTTCTGTCAGGGTTATCTGTGGCTGCTCCTGCTGCTGCTCTACTCCCCAATCCTCATCATCGTGATTTTCTCGTTTACCGAGGCCAGGGTCATGGGCAACTGGACGGGCTTCTCGCTGCAGCTCTACAAGAATCTCTTCGTAGAAGGTACCCACCACTCGCTCACGGCGGCACTCATCAATACGATCACCATCGCACTGATCACCGCCACCGTATCTACGATTTTCGGAACCCTCACCGCCATCGGAATCTACAATCTGAGAAACCGGTATGCGAGAAACGCCATCCAGTTCGTCAACAATATCCCGATACTCAACGGCGACATCATCATCGGTATCTCGCTCTTCCTGCTCTTCATCACGCTGGGCATTCCGCAGGGCTATACCACAGTGGTACTCTCTCACATCACCTTCTGTCTGCCCTACGTCATCCTGAGTGTGATGCCTAGACTGAAGCAGATGAACCCGAACCTCTATGAGGCAGCACTCGACCTGGGTGCTTCTCCGATGCAGGCATTGCGCAAGGTGATTATTCCGGAGATTCTGCCCGGTATGATTTCGGGCTTCATGCTCGCCATCACGATGAGTATCGACGATTTCGCCGTCACCATCTTCACCATCGGAAACGAGGGATTGGAGACGCTCTCCACCTTCATCTATGCCGATGCCAGAAAGGGAGGCCTGACACCGGAACTTCGTCCGCTGAGTACGATCATCTTCGTATTGGTGCTCGTGATGCTGATTATCATCAATCGTCGTTCGGATAAAAATAAGAAAAAATAAGAATGAAGAACAAGATATTTTTAGGAGGAGTTAAGGGAGTCAGAGGAGTTAAGACAATTGCTTTTCTCTTCCTGACCCTGCTGATGATTCTGCCGCTCTCATCCTGTTACAACAAGGAGAACAGAGAGGAGATATTGAAGGTTTACAACTGGGGAGACTACATCGATGAGGATATCCTTGCCGAATTCCCGAAATGGTATGAGGAGCAGACGGGCAAGAAGATCCGCGTCATCTACCAGACCTTCGACATCAATGAAGTGATGCTCACCAAGATTGAGCGTGGCCACGAAGATTACGATGTGGTGTGCCCATCAGAATACATCATCGAGCGAATGCTTCGCAAAGACCTTCTGCTGCCTATCGACACCGCTTTCGGCAAGACGCCGAATTATCTCAAGAACGTGTCTCCTTACATCGTGAAGCAGATTGATGCCACCTCGAATCATGGCAGAATCGCCCACAATTATGCCGTGCCATACATGTGGGGAACCTGCGGTATCTTATATAATAAGGTACACGTACCTATAAAGGATGCACAAACCTGGGGCACACTGTGGAGTCCCAGATATCGTGGCAAGCTCCTGATGAAGGATTCCTACCGCGATTCTTACGGCACCGCCCTGATATGGGAGCATCGCAAGGAACTGGCTGCCGGCAAGGTGACCGTTCCGGAACTGATGAACGATTATTCGCCAAAAGCCGTTGCCATCGTAGAGAAACAGCTGAAAGCGCTGAAACCGAACATCGAGGGATGGGAGGCTGATTTCGGCAAGGAGACGATGACCAAAGGCAAGGCTTATCTGAATATGACCTGGAGCGGTGATGCGGTTTGGGCGATAGAAGAAGCCGGGAAAGTAGGCGTGGATCTGGGATATGAAGTACCGAAGGAGGGAAGCAACGTATGGTTTGACGGATGGGTGATTCCGAAGTATTCCCGCAATCCGAAGGCAGCTTCCTACTTCATCAACTATCTCTGCCAAGAAGATGTGGCTCTCGCCAATATGGAAACCACGGGCTATGTGAGCAGTATAGCGGGCAAGAAGGTCTTCGAAGCGATGAGCGACAAGGAGGCTTATCCTGAGACGGTGAATCTGGCTTATTTCTTCGGAGAGGAAGGCAGAAAGGCGCATCTCAACCCGATTATGTATCCTGACAGTACAGTGGTGGCAAGATGTGCGATGATTCATGATGCCGGCGATCATACTCCGGAAGTTCTGGATATGTGGTCGAAAGTGAAGGGTGATAACCTGGGTGGCGGCATCGTGATTTTCCTTCTGGCAGTAGTTTTGGGCTTAACCATCTTTGTTTCTATCAAGAAATTCGAGCACTACAAGCACAGAAGATTGTCGAGAAAGCATCGCAGACACCACGTTATAAAAGTTAAAGGGTAAAAAGAGCCTTACCCCTCTCGCCTCCGTCCACAGCGATTCCATCGCTGGTCCAACAGGCAAAAGCCTTCTATTTTAGGGAAAAATGAAGTTTTTTGAGAAAAAAGTGAAAAAAGTTGCAGAAAAATTTGGTGGAATGAAAAAAAAGCACTACCTTTGCACTCGCTTTTAAGAACAAAGCTTTTACCAAATAAAGATTGTTCACAAATCAAAAGCTTTTGGGTAGTTACCAGAGTGGCCAAATGGGGCAGACTGTAAATCTGCTGGCTATGCCTTCGGTGGTTCGAATCCATCACTACCCACTTTTCCCAAAAATAACTCAAAGATATAAAGATCCGGTTTTCATTATGAGAATCGGATTTTTTGTTTTTATACTATCCACAGATTTTTAGTAGAAAAGAAACAGAATAATATATAAACGGAAAAGCGATGGATTTCTGCAATCCATCGCTTTTTTCATATTTCTCAACCAAAAGATTAGTCCTTCAAACTCTCCTGATACCAGTCGAAGAGCTTCTTCACACCATCCTCAATCTCAACCTTATGAGTCCAGCCGAGGCTATGGAGCTTATCCACAGAGATGAGCTTTCTTGGGGTTCCATCAGGCTTGCTGGCATCAAACTCAACCTCACCTTCGAAACCTACGGCCTTTACTACAAGCTCTGAAAGCTCACGGATGGTAAGTTCCTTACCAGTTCCCACATTGATATGGCAGTTGCGAATCTCACCCAGAGATGGGATGGCACCGCCACGACCCTCTGAATTGTTTCTATCCACGGCACCATCTACCTTGGCACCATAGAATACAGAACTGTACTTCTCGATACATTCAGGAGCACATGCACGCTGGCATCAGCCATATCCTCGCTCCAGAGGAACTCACGGAGCGGTGTTCCGGTTCCCCAGAGCACAACCTTATTATCATAGATACCATAGAACTCCAATGCCTTCAGAATGCGCTCATGAGAGTTGCTTCCATCCACATTGCCCTCGCCGATGATGGCACGGAGCTTATCAGTAGGATTGATCGGACGCTTGTTCATATCCACCTCGATACTATGCCAGTCGCCGTCGTGGATGAGCTTGGCAAGATAAATCTTACGCATCATCGCAGGCATCACGTGGCTGTTCTCCAAGTGGAAGTTATCGTTCGGACCATAGAGGTTGGTTGGCATCACAGCGATATAGTTGGTACCATACTGAAGATTGTAGCTCTCGCACATCTTCAGTCCGGCAATCTTGGCGATGGCATATTCCTCGTTGGTATATTCCAGCGGAGAAGTGAGGAGCACATCCTCCTTCATTGGCTGCGGAGCATCCTTCGGATAGATGCAGGTAGAGCCCAGGAAGAGGAGCTTCTTCACACCATGAGAATAGGCATTGCTGATGACGTTGCACTGCATCTTCATATTCTGCATGATGAAGTCGGCACGATAGAGCGAATTCGCCATGATACCGCCCACGAAGGCTGCAGCCAAGACCACAGCATCCGGCTTCTCCTCATCAAAGAACTTCTCTACTGCATACTGGTCGGTCAAGTCGAGTTCTTTGTGAGAACGACCCACCAGATTGTGATAGCCTCTCTTCTCGAGGTTATTCCAGATAGCAGAACCCACGAGTCCATGGTGTCCTGCTATATAAATCTTAGAATCTTTTGATAACATTGATTATTATTGTAAACTATCAACCGTTAACTATCAACTGTTAACTATTACTTAACAATACCCTTCTCCAAGTATTCCACGAGGTTGCAGCGAACCTTCTCACCGGCAGCCTCGGCAGCCACCTTGGCCATATCGCTCTCTACCATGATCTTGACGAGATCTTCGAAAGAGGTGGTGTTTGGATTCCAGCCGAGTTTAGCCTTTGCCTTTGTTGGGTCACCCCAGAGGTTAACCACGTCAGTAGGACGATAGAAATCTGGAGAAACCTCAACGAGAGTCTTGCCGATAAGCTCCTCAGGACCCTCAACGCAGATACCCTTCTCGTTCTCATTCTTGCCTTCCCACTTCAGTTCGATGCCTACGTGGTGGAAAGCCAACTGGGCGAACTCACGAACTGAGTGCTGCTTACCTGTTGCAATCACGAAATCCTCTGGCTTCTCTGCCTGGAGAATCAACCACATACACTCTACGTAATCCTTGGCATAACCCCAGTCACGGAGAGAATCCAGGTTACCGAGATAGAGCTTGCTCTGCTTGCCCTGCTTGATACGGGCTGCAGCCAATGTAATCTTGCGGGTTACGAAAGTCTCACCACGGCGCTCACTCTCGTGATTGAAAAGAATACCCGAACAGCAGAACATATTGTACGCCTCACGATACTCCTTGACAATCCAGAAGCCATACTGCTTGGCTACTGCGTATGGAGAATAAGGATGGAATGGAGTGTTCTCGTTCTGAGGAACCTCCTCTACCTTACCATAAAGCTCAGATGTGGAAGCTTGATACATACGGCAGGTCTCGGTCAAACCGCACTGGCGGATAGCCTCCAGGATACGGAGCACACCTGTTGCATCTACGTCGGCAGTAAACTCAGGAGAGTCGAAGCTCACCTGTACGTGGCTCTGAGCTGCGAGGTTATAAACTTCGGTTGGCTTCACCTTGTTCATCACCTGGATGATGCTCATAGAGTCACCAAGGTCGGCATAATGAAGGTGAAAGTTTGGGGTACCCTCCAAATGTGCGATGCGCTCGCGATAATCGGTAGATGAGCGACGGATTGTTCCGTGAACATCATACCCCTTACTCAACAACAATTCGGCTAAGTAAGAGCCATCCTGACCTGTGATACCTGTAATTAAAGCTACTTTTCTATTTTCCATTTACTTCTTTATATGATAAATTAATAAATTCGTTGCAAAAGTACGACTTTTTTCTCAGACTATCAAACTTTCTGTCATTTATTTACTTTTTTCTCTAACATTGAACCGTCTGCGTCTCCGGCCAGTTCACCAGATACAGCATTTCCGTAGCTCGCGTAAAGGCGGTATAGAGCCAGTGGATATAGTCGGGATTGAGCATATCATCCGTCATATACCCCTGATCCACATACACATGCGCCCACTGTCCGCCCTGCGCCTTGTGGCAGGTTACGGCGTATGCGAATTTCACCTGCAGGGCATTGAAGAACTGATCCTGTCGGATTGCCTTCATCCTATCTGCCTTGAGCGGAATATCCTGATAATCCTCTTCTATCTGATGGAAGAGCTGCTCCTGCTGTTCATGGGTCAGGGCAGGTGCCTCGCTCGTCAATGTATCCAGCAGCACCGTAGCTTCCAGCTCATAGTTGCCGTAATCGGGAAACTGGAGCAGCAGCGTGGCAAAGCGGAAGCCATAGAGGTCAATGCGGCGGCGCACCTTCAGCACTTTCGCCCGATCGCCATTCGCCAGAAAAGCAGGAATCTCGTTGCTTTGAAGTTTATTATTACTCTTCCTCTCTTCTTCCATCCAGTAATAATTGTTCTTCACAATCATCAGGATATCGCCCTGCGAAAGCTCTTCCTCCCTATCCAGCACCATATTGCGGATGGCCTGGTTGAAGATGTTTGCACGCTTGTTGCTGCGAGTCACCACGATGGTATCGTCCAGACCCACATGGTAATAGCTGTCGGCTAGAGCCTCTATCAGTTCGGCTCCAGGCATCGGCTTGATATCCGAATAGCCAGCGAAACGAATCTTCGGAAGTTGGGTAATGTCATCATGCGTAATCATCTGTCTGATCATCGTGGCATTATAGAGAATACCCGATTCCTCGCTCTGTCGGAGCACCTCGTTCAGATCACATTCATACACCTTCAGTCCATATCCCTCCAGCATCGCTGCATGCAGGGCTGGCGATTCCTCCTCGCCTACAGGAGGCAACTGCGCCTTGTCACCTATCAGCAGCAAGCGGTCGTTACGTCCCTGATACACGAAATGCACCAGGTCATCCAACAGGCATCCGCTTCCGAAGCTCATCCCTCCCAATCCCATATTGGCTATCATCGACGCCTCATCTACCATGAAAAGCGTATCGGTATAGAGATTATCATTCAGATTAAACAGTCCCTCTACCCCCGAAAACGATTTTTCACGATAGATACGGCGATGGATGGTATAGGCAGGCGAACCGCTGTTCAGCGAGAACACCTTCGCAGCCCTACCCGTAGGTGCCAGGAGCATCACCTTCTGACGAATCTCCTTCAGGGTCCTGACGATGGCACCCGAGAGCGTTGTCTTACCCGTACCCGCACTACCTCGCAGAATCATTACGGCATGCGGATCTCTATCGGTAAGAAACTCAGCAAACACCTCCAGGGCATGTGCCTGTTCCTGGGTTGGCGGAAAGCCAAATTGCTGCAATATCTTATATTTTAGCTCGTCTATTATCATCAATTTGTTATTTATCCTTTAATAATTAATAATTTCAACACCAAATATTTTGTGTTGTCTCCGTTTTGCATTATCTTTGCAGAAGATAAGCTGCAGAAGATAAGCTGCAGAAGCAGATGCAAAAGTACTAATACTTTTTGAAATGAGAATGAAATTAAGAAAAATAAACAATAATGCCATCCTGGGCGCCTGCGTCATCATCATGATGCTGCTTTGCGCTCTCAGTATCAGCCAGCCTCTCATCTTCGAGAAACAGATGGCGAACCGCGAAGCCGAGGTGAAGGAGAAACTGATGCTCATCCGTTCTGCCGAAGAAAGATACAGGGCGAAGCACGGAGTCTATACCGGCGATTTCGCTGTCCTCATCAAGGCAAAGTATCTCAAGGCTGAGGATACCCTCATCCCTTATTCCGATGGCAGGAAATTCTCGCTCGCCGCCACTACCATCATCCATAAAAGCGGAAAGCAGATTCCGCTGATGGAATGCGGAGCCACCTACGAAGACTATCTCGATGGTCTCAACGAGGAGGCGATCCAACAGGTAACAGAAAAAGCTTCCGATGCCGGCAACTTTCCTGGATTAAAGATCGGAGACATCACCAAAGACAACGACAATGCAAGTAATTGGTAAGAAAAGAACACAGCAAGCACGACTCACCATCCGTGTGAGCAAGAATACACTCAGCTTCTCGGTTGTAGATCGCGAAGCCGAGCACCAGTTGATATACGAACCTTACACCGTGAAAAGCGGTGTATCGATAGCAGCCAACCTCAGACAGGCTTTCGGCGAAAGCGAACTCCTGCAGCGCGGCTATCAGAAGGTGCGTGTCTATATCGATACGCCTATCCTGCTGGTACCTATCGAGGAATTCCACGAGGAAGACCTCACCGTGCTCTATCAGCATGCCTTCACGGGCAGCCACAGCGATGCCATCCTTTACAGGGTGCAGCCGAATCTGAATGTGGTAGCCGTTTTCCCAATCAACAAGGATCTGAAGATGGTGATAGAAGACAACTTCCAGGATGTGCGCTTCACTCCTATCATGCAGCCGATGTGGAACTATCTGCACAAGCGCAGCTTCACGGGTATCTACCACAAGCTCTATGCGTATTTCCACGACAAGAAGGTGGACATCTTCTGTTTCGAGAAAAACAGATTCAAGTTCTACAATTCCTTCCAGGCTGATCATGCCAAGGATGCACTCTACTTCATCCTCTTCGTATGGAAGCAGCTGGGATTGCAGCAGATGCAGGATGAGCTGCATGTTGCGGGCGATATTCCGGATAAGGATTGGTTCCTCTACAATGCCAAGCTCTATGTCAAGAAGACCTTTCTCCTGAATCCAAGCGCCGAATTCAATCGTGCGCCCATCACGGAAATCAAGGGAATGCCGTTCGATCTGCTGACGCTCTATCTGAGTAAGTAAAGTGCGTTGCCCAAAAGGCGCTAGCCCCACTCAACATTCAACATTTAACATTAAAACAAATGAGAATCATAACAGGACAATATAAGGGTCGCCATTTCGACATACCACGTTCGTTCAAGGCGCGACCAACCACAGATTTCGCAAAGGAGAACATCTTTAATGTTTTGCAGAATTACATCGATTTCGAGGATGCCACAGCCCTCGACCTCTTTGCCGGCACAGGCAGCATCTCGCTGGAACTGGTATCCCGTGGATGCAGCCGAGTGATCAGTGTAGAGGCCGACCGCGACCATGCCAACTTCATCCGCGAGTGTTTCAAGAAACTGGGCGAAGACAAGGATCTTCTGATTCGTGGCGATGTATTCCGCTTCTTGAGAACCTGCAAGCAGAAGTTCGATTTCATCTTTGCCGACCCGCCTTATGAATTAAAAGGACTTGAGACTCTACCTGATCTGATCTTTGAAAATAACCTCTTAAAAGAAGAAGGTTTATTTGTATTAGAACATGGGAAGACCAATAACTTTGAAAGCCATCCTCATTTTATAGAAAGAAGAGTGTATGGCAGTGTCAATTTCTCCTTTTTCCAATTTTCCAAGTTATAAAAGCGGAGCCAGCAGACGTACCACGCTTTCTGCCGCTTTATGATACCAAGGACGTTTCGCCCAATTTTTGGAG
>OICB01001211.1_pt1 | contig 11509 bp, 7 predicted proteins | sample 1581121 | NCBI WGS metagenome assembly OICB01 (sample SAMEA3882544, study PRJEB24775) | human gut metagenome | biome: human-associated habitat; feature: intestine environment; material: feces | place: Netherlands | collected 2009/2010 | reverse complement strand
AAAAGCAAAATATTCTTCATTTCAACAGTATGCTTCATGGAATGAGATTGATCATCTGATTTCAGATACTGACTTTCCTCAGGAATTTGCTGATAAATTGCAAGAGTTTACAAATGTGATTCTTGTGTAGTTGTTTCTGTACATTCGTAAAAAAAATAAATATGGAAGCATAAAAATCCAACATTAAGACTTATGCTGGATTTTTATGCTTCCATATTTATTTTTTCTCTTGCAACAATACTTTACAACGTTTTTTATAACATGCGATTCCATAATTTAAAATGGTTTCATATCCTTCTTCTTCTAATTTCTGATCATAATGTTTCTCTTTAATCTGTTTCAAAGCTTTTTCGCATGCTTGATCTAACGCCTTGACATTTTCTGCGTATTTTATTTCGATTACGATTCCCATTTGTTTGTGCTCTACTTCGATCATAATATCGCTGTAGCCGTCTCCGCTTTCTGTATTTGAGGTAATGTACCAATCTGGATCATAGCTTAATAAGCCTAACAGTACTCCATGGTAGAAGTTTTCTTTTTTGCTTGTGAAAGTATCTCTGATGCTGATTGTTTTTATCAAATATTGTGTGAACTGTTGTTCAATTGCTTGTGCATCTCCTTCTTCAAATGCTTTGCAGAAATCTTTTAATCGGTTTTCATCTTTTCTTGTCGTTTCTTTGAACCATTCCTGGATCTGTTCGATGAAGATCTGACGGATAGATTCGTTTGGAATTGTTAAAGAATAGGTTCTTCCTTGTGGTTTTCCCTGCTGTGTCAGATATCCTGTTGCAAATAAAACACTCCATAGATTTTCGATCGTGTTGTCTAATTCATTGTAGGTTAGTTCTAGGCGAATTTCTTTGTTTATTGCTTTTCCTTCGATCAGTTGCTCGATTTCTCTTCTTGTCTGTTGATTCGCTTTTTCGATAAACCGTTTGATAATGTAATTTCCACTTGTATTGATCCAATATGGCTGTGGGATTGCTTCTTTATCGACTTTTAATGCTTTACAATGATTGATCACATCCCATGGGCAGTAGATATCTTCATTTCCAAAGCGATATCCATCGTACCATTTCTTTGTTTCATCAAAAGCTTCTGGCGCTCCATAATATTTTAGCATTTCCTTAACTTCTTTATCTGTAAATCCGAAATATTCATCGAAGTATTGATCTGTGATTGAGAAGATATTGAAATTATTTAATCCTGTGAAAATGATTTCTCTTGCGATTCTTAAGCAGCCTGTTAAGACTGCCATATATAAATTATCATTCGTTTTTAGTGCTTGTTCTAGCATGTTACGGATGAGGATAATCATCTCGTTATAGTAACCATTTTCAAAAGCTTTATCTAGTGGGACATCGTATTCATCGATTAGGATGATAACCTTCTTGCCATAATATTCTTTTAAGATCAATGATAGATTCCACAATGCTGCCATTAATGTCGTATCTTCCATTTCATATTCCATTAATCTTTTCATTTCCTCTTTATGGGTCTCATTCAATTGATCTTCTGACATGCGTTGATATATTCTCCTAGCTTCTCCTCCTACGATATATTTCATCATATGTTTTGCAGTCTGATAATCTCCTGCCTTTGCTCCTTTTAAAGAAATGGAGATTACAGGAAATTTTCCCATGTATTGATCACATAGTTCTTTTTCTTTTGATATTTCAAGACCTTCAAAGATTTTTGGATCATTGCCTATTTCGAAGAAATATCTTAACATACTCATATTTAAGGATTTTCCGAACCTTCTAGGTCTTGTAAATAAATTTACTAAGCCTTTTTCTGCAATCAATTGTTTGATCAATCCTGTCTTATCAATGTAGTAATAATCTTCATTGATCATATCTTCGAAATTTTCGATACCGATCGGTAGTCGCTTTTGCATTTAAAATTTCCTCCTTTCCTATATTAATAATCTCTCGGAATCTCTAAGCCAGTAAATATAAGGCTTTCAGATTCCTTTTTTTTAAAATCCCCCACTTTTTTGCCAAAAGCACTTGACAAATCCATCGAAAAATGCGGCGCTTCGCGCCCTTATTTATAAGATATATTTTTCGATCGGAGGCGTTTTTTTGTTACCTGTTAACCGTGGCAGTCATGCCGACTACCAAGGAATAAAAGAACTACATTTTACTGTTCCTGCAAATGCGAAGCGATTCTACAAACAATATTTTAGGACCTTTATACTCTATACTAAGAGTAAGCGTTCCACTTTGTAGCACAATAGGAATTTTTATATTGTTCCATTCTTCAAAAGCAGAAATATCTGCCTCAAAACTTTCCTGCCCAGTACATATTATTATTTTTCCATTGCTATTGGCTTTACATTTTATCGATAAAATATAATGTCCCGCCTCAACTTCAAAATATTTGTAAACCATTTTTGTTTTATTGGTTGCTATAACTATTTGCTTATTGCTACTTTCTGCAATGTAAGGAATATTTTTTGAACTAATTCCATTCCCTATGTGTGGCATTCTGCCACTATATAGGTTACAACAAATAGAAGCCGGATACGTTTTATCTGTTTTAAGACTTTTAGAAAATCCTAAGGAAGTTATTTCCGTCTGCTTTATATTTCCGCTTGTATCAAACGCAATTCTTTCTACGCAGGCTTGTCTCGAATAAGCTGATTTATGCGTGTTTCGGTGATAAAAAACATACCATTGTCCATTGATACACTCTATACTTCCATGATTTGTTCCTGTGGTATTCAGTCGGGCACTGTCATTTCGACCATTAAAGCCTATATCGCCATTTGATATAATGACTCCTCCGTATCGAAAATCTCTATCAGGATAACTGCTTGTGGCATAGCATAATTCATGTCCCTTCATTGACGAATAAATGAAATAATATTGAGAACCGATTTTTCTTATCGAGCTTGCTTCAAAAAATGGATGCTTTTCAAAGTCCGTACCCTTCACTTTATTAGGCATAATATGGCAGGGCTCAGACTTAATTGTAAGCATGTCATCTCCAAGTATGACATGGTTAGCTCCCATAATGCCATCTTGGTATGCTTTAATTGCATCGATGTTCTTACCAAACATATTGCTTTCGATTCTGTAAAAAACCGGTCTTAATAAAGGTACCGATTCATCAAATGGATACCAGGCCCCATAATATAACCTGATTGTCCCCTCATCATTGATGACCGCAGGATCAAAGGTTACATACTTAAGCATTGGAGTCTTATCAGGATTACGAACAAAACCATAATACTCATATCGCCCATCAGGTGTATCGCAAACTGCCACACTGATTTTTTGACCATAACCACCTACACCCTTTTCACCGGACATGCAGTAATAGAGATAAAACCTGCCATCATTACCCTGAACAACGTCAGGCGCATACATATACTTTAAGATATCTCCGTATTGCGGGTCCTGCTCTGCCCGGTAAGATATTCCTCTACTTGTCCAGTTTTCCAAGTCATCCAAAGGTGCAGATGGAAATGTATAATCCAGCATACAATAGGTGTTGCCACCGGCTATATCATGTGAGCCAAACAGATAAACACGATCTCCGAACACATGAGGCTCTCCATCCGCTATATATGTATTTATATCCAGAAAAGGATTTGCCATAATCTACTCAACACCTTCTATCTATTAATAGGTAACCTTATCAAGATCAACGCCTTTTGTTTCCTTAACCTTGAAAATTAGGAGCAATACGCCGATAAATGCAAATGGCATAACGGCTGTCATATAACCAAAACCTATTTTATCGAAAAGTAATACAGCAAAAATAGGAACGATGCTACCAAGGCCACTACCAACCATGGTGATAAGATTTACTGCGCCAAGCACAGAACCACGATTATAGGTAGGTGCTGACTCCGCAACCATCATACCAACATAATCCAGTGTAATCCACCAGCAGCCTAAATACAATCCATAGAAAATACCTACAAGGTATGGTGAACCGGTAAGCCATGCAGAAACATTAAAGCTAATAAAGCCAAGTACAGCAAGAGCTCCGCAGACACTAACAATAGTCTTACGTCCAAGTTTATCACCGACAAAGCCTGCACCTACAATCAAAGCAGCATAAAGGAAAGGATAAATGATTAACGCTTCATTTACAGTTTCAGGAGTCATGCCAAAATCTGTCATAATTGATTCTGAATAACCTGAAATTGCAGTGCTACCAAGTGCAAATGCACAACTTACTATAGCAAGCCATAAGAGCTGCTTGTTTTTAACAAGATGTCCCAGTGCATGGAATACACCTGTCTTCTGCTGTTTATTTTCTTCCTTCTGATTTTTCTTTTCTTCTTTGCTTAACTTCTTTACTTCAGGATGACGTACCTCATATGGTGACTCAAGATAAGATATTCTCTGGTGTAAAAATGTCTTAGACTCACGTGTAACTAAAAGTGAAAACAGCGAAACAACGATTTCAATCACAGCAGGAATAATGTAAACACCTCTCCAAAGGCTTGTATCTGTACCCATTACTGAACTTCTGAGCATTGGTATTAACACTATAACAAGCGTACTGATACCCTTGATAAGTCCGTAAATAGTTGCTCTCTTTTCCTTTGGAACAATTTCATACAAATAAACAATCTGCATATCGTGCTGTACGAAGAACACAGTCATACCATAACCGATAAAATAAACTACCATGTTTGGTGACCAGCAGGCAAGTGCCATACCCATACCCATACCAAAGGTATTGAAAACCAGAAATGGCTTTCTACCAATCTTATCAGCTAAAGCTTTGTAAAATGGAACCAAAGCCATCAAAGCATAAGAAAATGTCGTTGCAGTACTAAACATAGCCATTGCTTCGTTGTAAGGAATATTTAAAGGCCTTACAAAGAATTCAGTAACAACGCTGGACTGTATCTGCGTTCCAATTGATGAACTGATTTCATCTACTACACTCGCAAGGAACAGGGCAATAAGTGTACATGCAAAGCCATATTTTAAGGCCTTTTTCCCATTCTGATTTTTTCTAAATTCCAGTTCTTTCTTATCTCTTTCGTTAATTTGCTCTCGTGTTTTCACGTTAAACCCTCTCCAATATTATTTTTCTATTTCCCAAACATTACTTGTAAAAATCACATTCAGAACATTTGCAGCCGCAAGCTCTAAATCACGCCTACTAATCTTATTGCTTTTCAGAGCTGCTGTAAGTTCTTTCTTAGCTCCCGAATGTCCCGGCATAATCAAATCATTTCCTGCCAAAATGCACTCAGCATGTTCACCCGGATTTTTTTCGCTGGCGGTCCAGTCAGTCATTACAAGCCCCTGATAGCCCCACTCATTTCTAAGTACCTTTGTGCACAGGTCAGCACTTGCAAAAGTATGCACCCCGTTCACAAGGTTGTAGGAAGTCATAACTGCCCAAGGCTTTGAACTTTTTGCTGCAATTTCAAAGCCTCTCAGATAGATTTCACGCAGAGCTCTTTCTTTAACATTTTCAGATACAGTCTCTCGTTTATCTTCCTGATTATTACAACAGAAGTGTTTTATAGTAACGCCAAGTCCCTTATGGCTTTGAACTCCTCTTGTAACAGCTGCTGCCATAATGCCGGAAACAAGTGGATCCTCTGAATAATATTCAAAATTTCTTCCACAAAGAGGATTTCTATGAATATTCATTCCCGGAGCGAGCCAAAGCGTAATGCCTGTCTCCACCATTTCAGTACCAATTGCCTCACCGACCTTTTCAATTAAGTCAGGATTCCATGTCTGTGCCTGCAGTGTCACAGCAGGGAAACAGGTCATATACTGATATACTCTGTAGCCCTTCCCCGGTTTTGCCAAAACAATCGGCTCCATCTTTCGTATCCAACCCCATTGCCAGTCCTTAGGTATTTCATCAATATATTTAGGCATTCCATGCTTTGTGTAGGCATTCTTTGGACACAGATTAATTCCGGCAGGTCCGTCTGAAAAGTTCACATTCGGAATACCCTTTTTCATAAGATTAATGCTGGTTCTTCCGACAGTCGTAGGTGTTACATTGTAGCCAAGTCCGCTAAATCCTGCACCTACACAAAGTTCTATCAGTTCTTTGTCTGTCAAATTCTTAAGGTGGTTTTTTGCCTGCTCGGACTTAAATACCATCTTAACTGCATCATAGCTTATATTTTTTCTGGTAAAAGCACCTTCCTGAATTACAAGATGCTTAACCTCGTTAGGATATAGTGTTTCTTTTTCCTTAGGAATAAACTCAACAAAATCCTTCTTAAGCGGAAGAATATTGGTGAGCTTTTCGATAATTACAGTTTGGGCTAGTGTAAGAACACCGCAAAGCTCATTACATCTTGAATCACTTCCTATATACAACCCATACTCTCCTGCTTCAAGGATCTTGCAGGCAGTTTGCTCATCATAAGAAGTGCAGTCAGACAAATCAAAGCTTAGCCTGCAGACCTCTTCCTCCCCTGGTGCTAACATACCCGTCTTTGAAAAAGCTGCCAGAGCCTTTCTCTCCTTAAGAAGTTTTCCGTTTGGTTTTGCTATGTAAAGCTGAACAACTTCTTTTCCTGAAAATGACTTACCCTCATTTCTAACCCTTGCTGTCACGGTAACTTTACTTCCAGTAGCTTTAATATCTTCTGCCTTTATAACAAAGTCTGTATAGCTCATACCAAATCCAAAAGGCCAGCGAGGTACTATTTCGTTTGCATCAAACCAGCGATAACCTACATAAACGCCTTCTTTATAATCCTGATTAAGAACATCCCCCAGGGCACCAAAATCCTTGGCACATGGATAATCCGCATAATCTCTTGCCCAGGTATCAGTAAGTTTTCCTGAAGGTGTAACTTTACGTCTGCAAAAGCATTCCCACCTTCTTCACCGCCCTGTACAAAATGCAAAACAGCACCAATACCCTGAACTTTATCGAGGACAGACATATCTAAAATACCGCCGCAGTTAATAACAAGAAGTATTTTTTTATACTTATCTGCTAAAAAACTAAGATTCTTCTCTTCAACTTCTGAAAGATAATAATCACCCTTTTCCAGTTTCCTATCAGCACTTTCTCCAGCCTGGCGGGCAATTACGTATATAGCCGTATCTGTTTCTGCAGAAATGTCAGTTTCCTGTATCAGGTCGCCAATTGGGAAACGGAGAGGCATAACGTGAATAACCTCATCAAACATTTTCTGAACTTCCCATGGCTTGTAATGCTTAATTTTTTCTTCTATCCCTAAGCGCCATTCTTCTTTTTCTTTTGCAAAGGATTCATCAAAACGCTCCAGCCACCTGCCGGATACTATTTCAAACCCTGCATTTATAAGGCCTTCTTCGATTGTCACACTGTAGCGCTCCTGCATATTTCCGCTACCTGTGCCGCCCTTTACTGTCATTCTCGCGCCTGCCCCATACAGAGCTATCTTTTGTGGCTGCAAAGGAAGAATGCCTTCGTTTTTAAGAAGCACCATTCCTTCTGATGCAACCTCTCGGGCAAGTTTTCGATGCTTGATTTCTCTGTCTGAGATTTCATCCGTCTGCAACCCGAATAATCTGAATTTACCCATTACACTACCTCCACTTCTAGCGAAACCGGTTTTACTCCCGCTGATTTAACATTTATAACTGTTTTTCCCGGAATCTTTCCTGCCCGTATAACAGCCAGACATCTTCCACGATATGAATCATGATAATTTTTATAAAAAACTTCATCCGTCTTACACAATGCACTTCCAAAACCGGCCAAGGTCGCACTACCTTTTACCTCTATTTCAACCCGTTGCTCAATATAAGGCTTCAGGTTTCCATCGGCATCGCTAAATTCAATAGGTATGTAGCACAAATCTTTTCCATTTGCTTTAAGAACTTTCTTTTCTGCTGACACATGCAATACGATTTCCGCATTTGCTGATGACAAGCTGTATTTTGAGATAATCTTTCCATTAGCATCAAGTGCTTCTGCAAGCAACGTCCCGGGTTCATATGGAAGCTTAAATTGAGTCTTATATTTTTTGACCAGCTTTGTTGCTACGGTCTTACCATTTAGCGAAAGCCGAACAGCCACGGCATCCGCATATACCTCCACTGTAGCCTTTTTCCCTTCATAGCCTTGCCAGCTCCAGCTATCTATAGCATTGGTAAATTGCCATGCGCCCTTGCTTGGTTCTTCCTTCGCATGATTTACAGGTCTTACTCCAATAAAGGGCTTTTTTCTAAGACCCCAAACAATCTGCATAAAATACATAGAAGCTAAAGGTTTACCGGTAATATCAATCATTCCCTGTCCGGCAAGCAACGGAAGTCCCTTATAGGAATGATACGTCCAGTCACCGATGCATGCCTCCCCAATATAATCCCAGGCAGACCATACGAAATCACCCAATAGCTGAGGATATTTTTTAACACGTTCCCAGTTGTAAGGTAAATCTGCAACCATTGTCTCAGAGCCAACCATAAGCCTGTCAGGATATTTTTTGACATCTTCATCATATCTAGAAGATGCATAGTTAAGTCCAAGTACATCCAAACCGTTCGCCGCTCCAAGACAAGCCCGATCACCTTTTCCCCCCTTGCTCATAAAAAACATAAGTGGTCCAAGCTTTTCTGCCATAGCATTGAAAAATGCAGAACCGGTCTTTTTTTCTTTGTATGCATTCTTAGCAGGAATTGGCTCCGGCCTATACTTTTTCGTCTCCTTATAAACGCCCATACCCATCTGAGTATAAACATTCAATAAAACATTTATTCCCGCCGTTACCGGTCTTGTATTATCAAGTTCGTGTATAAAATCAGTCAGTTCTTTACAGGTCTTAATACCACGCTCCGTTGCTGTTTCCGACACTTCATTTCCATGTGAATACATTATTACGCAGGGGTGATTCCTTGAGGATTCTACCATTGCGGTTATGTCCTTCTTCCAGTCCTCATCAAACCATCTTGCATAATCATGATATGTTTTAGGAATATACCATCCATCAAAAGCTTCATTAAGTACATACATTCCAAGTTTGTCGCAAATATCAAGCGTAATTTGAGAAGCCGGGTTATGTGCAATTCTTAATGCATTAAAGCCGTTATTTTTGAGAATACTGATACGCCTGTATTCAGCATCATAATATTCACAGGCACCCAACACTCCATGATCATGATGAATACAGCCACCTCTTAAGAGAACTCTCTGACCATTTACCGTCATTCCATTCTGTGCATCCCACCTTAACAGTCTGACTCCAAACATGAACTCTCTTTGATCTGTATCAGTCTTTATAACTGCTTTATACAAAAAAGGGTTCTCATCGCTCCATAGCTTTGCATCGGGTACAGTTAACACCCCCGGTGTGCCGCTTACCACCCTTTTGTCACCATCGTATATATACACACTCACGGGACAGACCTCCGCTGTATGTACGCTGATACTTATTTGTGCAGGCCGTATCTGAACCGTATCAATGTGTACATCTATTATATGATTTGGCTCACGTATTACCAGTTGCACAGACCGATATATCCCCGACCCTGAATACCAGCGGCAATTTGGTTCAAGCGAGTTATCTACCTTCACGCAAATATGGTTTTCTCCTGCTCGAACCAAATCAGATATATCAACATCAAATGCTGTATACCCGTATCGATGGTTTCCTGCCAGCTTGCTGTTTACAAATATGCTACTGTTATGATATACACCTTCAAAATGCAGTTCTATTGATTTACCAATCAATGAAGAATCCAAATCAAAAGTTTTTTCATATATATATTTTCCACCCGGAAAATAACCTGAATTTACACCATTTCTGCTACTTCCTTCACGAACTTCATAAAGCATCGCATCGTGTGGCAGATTAACTTTCACAGGTTTTTCATTCTCTTTTTGAAAAGTCCAGTCATTACAAAAATCTAAAATCACTCTTTATCACCGGAGTTCTCATGCCAGTTACCGGCATTTTTAATTACTTTTACCCCTTTTCCTTTTATTTTTTCATATTATAGCATTTGAGCTCCATCGTTTATTGCATAAAAATCTATAATATTATATAATTGTCTATTAAGGGGTGAATTTTTTATGGATTACAAATCATATTGTGAACTGTTCTATTCAGCACACTATTTACCAATTGCTATTTACCAAAATAATGCTTTTTTATGTTCGGCAGGTTTCTATGAAGAAAGCGATCCCTATCCTTTTGTTTTTCATAAACTGACTGCAAAAGAAGGACCCGCTGTATATGTTTCGTCCGACACTGGCTATTACGGTTATGTGCCATTTAAGGATGGAATCCATAGTCTGGTAGTAGGTCCCACTTATTCCACACCGGTAACTGATGGGTTTATTAGGTCTTATATGAACAAAAATGCGATCTCTCTGAACAGGTATGGAGAAATCGCATCATTTCTAGGTGGTATTTCACAATATACTTACAATCAGTTTTTAAATCTTTTGTTATACCTTTACTTCACTCTGACTGGTGTATGCTTAAATCTCGAGGAAGCGTTCGGGTTTTCAGATACGGAATATCAGACCTTAGTAGGTCAACAACATTCTTCTAATCTTTATCAGTCAAGAGAAGAAGGTATTCTTCATGGCACCTATTTTTTTGAGCAAAGAATGCTTGAATTAATAAAGAGTGGAGATGCTGACAGACTTAACACATTCCTGATGACAGCCGCCCAGACAGGAAATAACCGAGAAGGCAAGCTTGCTGAAACACCTCTCAGGCAAGCAAAAAACTTGTTCATAGGATTAACAACCATGATTGGCAAGTATGCCGCCATTCCGGGTGGAATGGACATTGAGCAAACTTATCAGCTTATTGATACATATATACAAGAATGTGAAAAATTACAGACCGAGGAAGCAGTCAAGAAACTGCAATACAACATGCCATTAGATTTTGCGCAAAGGGTAGCACAGCAAAAATTACCTGATGGAGTATCTCAGGAAATCTTTTCATGCATGCAATATATTTCACTTCACATCAACGAGCCTATTGGTATTCCTGACGTTGTAAGCTATTCTAAAAAAAGCAGGGCATACCTTTTTAAAAAATTTAGGGATGAACTAGGCACAGGTATCAGTGAATATATAATGAGTTGTCGACTAAGAGAAGCAAAATCTCTACTAAAATATACTGATAAACCCCTCTCTGAGATCAGCAGTTATTTATGTTTCTCAAGTCAATCCCATTTTCAAAATACATTTAAGAAGCATTTTAATATTACTCCTTTGGGTTATCGTGAACAAACATTTCACTGACCGGATAGAAATAAACTATTGCACATCCTATGTTCTCCTTAACCTCGCAAACTTTGTTTACGAGATTAAGACTTGTATTCACCACATTTACTACATTCTGATACAACATCTTGAATTCTTTGCTCCATTCTGAATCCTCAGGCATATATGCATCGCACACTGCCATTACATTAAGAATGGATACAGTTGACAAGTTTAAAAGACATACTGACAGAGCGTTCCTGAGAATATTTCACGCCACATGTAGGACAGAAGCGGCTGTAACAACGAAAAGAAACAAAAAGAAACCCCTAACCTTGCT
>OICB01001199.1_pt1 | contig 11592 bp, 11 predicted proteins | sample 1581121 | NCBI WGS metagenome assembly OICB01 (sample SAMEA3882544, study PRJEB24775) | human gut metagenome | biome: human-associated habitat; feature: intestine environment; material: feces | place: Netherlands | collected 2009/2010 | reverse complement strand
GTCTTATTATATCACTTCTGGCAGTATCGCGCCTACTTTTCTGTGCGGTATTGCCTTAGAAATTTGCACTTATTATTTCGCTCCGCAAGAAGCAAATCGAGTTCGTGAATAATGGACATCTTATCTGAATCAGTTTTTAGTTCAGAAACTTTAGCTGCAATTTTATTTTCGATTTCTGCCAGAGTATTATTGCTCATAGGGTCGCTAAATCTGATCTTTTCCGCAAGTTGTTGCAACGCAGTTTTAATTTCCGCATCTGCTTCTCTATCAATAAGTAGTTCCACATCAGCTTGCAATTTCTTAATAAAGAAAACCTTCTTCTGTACTTTTGCTTCTACACGCTCAATCTCTCCACGACCTGCTTCTCCGGCAATCATAAAGATTACAGAAAAGCCAAGGATAGCTGCACAAGCTATGATTGCACTCCAAATTGGAAGTTCAGGCACAGCCACGAACACGGCAAAAGCAACAATCTGAACAACCAGATATACAACACTGACATGGACTACAGGTAAGCCCAGAAATTTACTCTTTAGTGTATCCTCTTTCCCAAGAGCATTTTTCCAAATTACAATCTGAGCCACAATTGCAATAGCGGTAAAAACATAAGCAATCCAGAATGTTGCCGTTTTCATTGTTGGAACAACAAAAGCGATAATGCTGATGAGAGCAAATATAATTCCGAGAATTACATATCCTTTTGTGCTATTCTTTTTCATCATCAGCCCTCCCTTTTTGCGCCGCATTTAGGGCAGAATTTGCCGGGCTTTATGAATTTGAATCCGCATTTAGAGCAGGTATCAGATGGCACTTGCGGTGCGCCGCATTCATCACAAAAAGCTGCCCCCGGAGTCAATTCAGCACCACATTGATCGCAGAACTTATTTCCGGTTGTAGACGGCTGCGTAGGAGTAGTAATTCCGGCAAAAGAATCGGCAACAGCACCTCCCACCATGCCGCCGACTGTGCCGCCAACACCTGTCATCATACCAAGACCAATGCCCATGTTGGAGAACTCGCCAACACCTTCATTTTGAGCAGCTTTTTCCGCCACGTCAAAACCACGCTCCTGCTGATAGGTGTAGCCCTCTTGCACACGCTTCTGGGCAATCGCCTGAGATTCAATGACCATCTTCTGTGCTTCGGTCTGCTGTTCGATGATGCCTACACGCTGCTGGATCTGTGCTTCGGCAATATCTGCATACTGACGGAAATGCAGCTCTTTGAACTTTTCGTATTGAGGATCACCGTCCGGTTTGACTATCGTGGTCACATAAAAGCGTCTGAGCTGAACACCATAATCAAGGAAATCCGGCACAAGGCGATTGCCAATATCTGTGGAAAAAGCTTCGAGCTGTTCATCAATCTCAAAAATATTGATGGCATTAGTACGCATGGTCTGAGCGATATAGGTTTTAACCTTTGTCATCAATATACTGCGAAAATAGGTAGTCAGTTGTTGACGGTCAAAAGTTCTCTCCGTACCAACCAATTTAACCAGCAATTTTCTGGAATCATCCACGCTGAGAGACATCTCACCGCTTGCGCCAATGGAAATAGGGAACTTGTATGTAGGCTCTACATACTGTACTTTGCTGTCTGTTCCCCAGCGAATTGCCATTTGCTCGGTTTTGTTAATGAAATAAATTTCACAGTGGAAAGCCGATTCGCCACCTGTAGGGATATTGATAACCCGGCGCAGCAATGGAATATTTTGCGTTTCCAGCGTGTGTCTACCAGGTCCGAACAGGTCAAGAGCCTGTCCGTTCAGAAATAAGATTGCTTCCTGCGACTCATGAACGATCAACTGTGTGGTCGTGTTGAAGTCCTCACAGGGATGCTTCCATACAAAGGTACTGTTGTCGCCCTCATATTTGATAATGTCGGCAATCTTTGCCATAGTATTGCCTCCTTTGCTTTAATGACTATTGAAAAGGTGTGCCTTTCTGTAAAAGGTGAAAAATGTATACATAATTATTGTATCATGGTACAGTAAAATTTTCCATACCGATTTGACGAGATACCACGCAAATTAACGAATAAAATACGAGTGGGTTTTCTTTACAAAAAGGCACACATTCTTGTAAAAACACCCCTTTTATTATAATAATTTGTTTTTCGTAAATCTTTGTCCGGTAGCGGAAGGTAGCAAGGGGAATCCCACATTCCTTTGCTGCTGCCGTCCCGGTGATTTCTTCTATTGCGATTTCACTTCCCCCGTTTCGTCCACACAATGTCATACCCCAGCACATCTGCCAGCTCCACCGCTTCGCCATAGCGTAAAGAACCGCGCTTTAATTTCCCGGACAAGTTGGGGACGCTACTGCTCCATCCGTATTCGTCAGCCAAAACCTCCACTACCTCGCTCATGGTCATGCCAGCCCTGACAATGTAGGCTTTGATCTCGTTCCTGTAATTCTCATGATCGCTCATAAAAAGTCCTCCTGTTTTGTTTGCTCTGCGGCGAACAAAATCTATTCCGTGATAAACTCCATTTGCTGCAAAGCTTTGTTTTGCTAAAACTCAATTTCAAACTGGAATTTTTGCTTGTGATGCCCTGTTCACAGCCCCCGCTTTTCCGTTTTGCTGGTTTGTGCGAAATCAAGCCAAACAGTGAATATCCACACGGAACGATGTACTGTGTATGCTGTACGGTGCAACGCTTTTTGGTGTGGGTAGCAATACTAAAATTGTAGTTTGTTCGCTGATTTCACATGGATTGATTTTTGCCTGCGTTTTTAAGCGCCGTTTTTCCCGAATGCCGTTCCTGCCCGGGAATCTCACCCCAGCGTTTTGTTCTCTTTGGTACGCTCATGTCGTGGCGATACTTCGCCGGAGAACATATCCCATTCGGACGGTCATGTACTTTTCAAGCTACGGAGTCTTGCGACAAGTACATTTTAGCGAAAAAACATGACCATTCCCGTATATCCAAAAGGATGGAAAAGGCTCTGAAAAAGCAGCAATTTCCACGCTTATGGACAAGCTGTGTTATAATAAAAGAAATAGAGCGGTGGGGAGGCTTGGCATGAATACGACCTTAACTATTCAAGAAAAATTGAAGGATTTGCGGGTGGAGCACGGACTTACCTTGGAACAGCTGGCCGACCAGACCGGGCTTTCCAAATCTGCGCTCGGCAAATACGAGAATGATGATTATAAGGACATAAGCCCTTTTGCCATCGTCACACTGGCAAAGTTTTATCATGTGACTACGGATTATCTGTTAGGGGTGTCAGAACAAAAAAATCACTCAGACACAGAGCTGAGTGCCCTGCACCTGAGTGATGATGCGATTGATGTTCTGAAAGCCGGGAAATTCAACCCCCGGCTGCTGTCGGAAATTATCAGTCACCATGATTTTCAGAAAATGATGCTGGATGCGGAGATTTATGTAGATCGGATCGCTGATATGCGGATTAGCGATATGAACGCTGTACTGCAAGCCGTTCGTCAAATGGTACTGATGCAGCAGGGAGAAACGGAAAATGATCTGTATCTGCGGACACTGGAACTTGCACAAATACAAGAGGACGAGTATTTTTGCCATGTTATTTCTGATGATTTGAAACTGATCCTTCGGGATATTCGGGAAGCCCATCAAAATGATGCAACCACTGCGGACAGCCATTCTCCGGCGCTGGATGTGCAAAAGAGTTTGCAGGAAGCCACGAACTACAAAGGCAGTGATGCAGAAAAGCAGGCCCGCATTTTTCTCGCAACCTTTGGTATTGACTATGATGCGATCACGATGGAGCAGTTTGTCAATATCATCGAGGTCTTGAAGCTGTCCAAACACCTGAAATCCTCTTTTAACCAGCGGGGGAAAACCAACATGACCCATGGAAGCGGGAAAAGGAAAAGAAAACGCAAATAGGCAAAAAAATATGCTGGACACGGTTGAAATCAACCATGTCCAGCCTATTTCATTTACCCAATCCCGTCTGACAGATGATATACTCCTCACAAGAAGCGGAAGCATCGTCTTTTTTTGAAAGCCTTGACAAATTTCGTTTAAACGAATATAATATATTATGGTTTATTGTATTTGTGAGGTGCCGAATGGAAAACTATATGACAGTGAAAGAAACCGCCGCCAAATGGAAAATCACCGAACGGCAAGTTCAAATTCTTTGCAAAACAAATCGTATTCAAGGGGCAATACAAGTAAGCCGAATTTGGTTGATCCCATCGAATGCATTAAAACCAACAAGACAATAATTCTGTTTGTAGAGAGGTGGTGTTTTGAGTGGACAATGCTAATTCAATATTGCTTAACCGGTTCTTTACTCGAAACACCTTTAAGCAAGTAATTGATGATGGGGAAAGTCCTGCATATATAGCAGCGATTCGCAGATATATCGTTGATCCTGCTGAGAAGACCAACGGAGAATGTATTAGCGAAATTTACCAATACCTAAAAAAAGAATACCAAAATGAATATTTTTATAAAAACACTCTACTGAACAAACTATTACTCGGCATCCATAGTCCACGCACGACAACCGCATTAACAGAAGTTCCGGTTGGAAATTCCAAAGCCGACTTCATTTTAATAAACGGAAAAGCTGTTGTATACGAGATAAAAACGGCATTGGATAATTTTGATCGTCTCGACGGTCAAATTGAAGATTATTATAAAGCTTTTTCAAGAGTAGTTGTTGTTACATCAGAAAAGAATTTTGATAGTGTACAACAAAAGCTACATAATTCTCCAACAGGAATCTGTTTATTGACAAAAAAAGGAACATTAAGTGTACGCAAGGAACCGATTGAATATGGCGATATGCTTTCAAAAACAATTATGTTTAAGATCTTGCGCAAAAATGAGTATGAACAAATCTTACTTAAGCATTTCGGTCTGTTGCCAGATGTGTCGCAATTTGAGTATTATAGAGAGTGTCAAGCAATGTTTGAGTCATTGCCAACAGATATAGCCTATCAAATGTTTGTCCAAGCCTTAAAATCACGAGCAAAAATTGATGTTGTCGAATACTCAAAAATACCGTATGAATTGAAGTTTTTAATTTATTTTTCAAATTACAAGAAAAGTGACTACGCAAAATTATGTCGCTTTTTAAGTACATAGGAGGATATTATGTATTTCCCAATTTTGCGAGGTCGTCAATTTGAGCTTTTGGCTCTCCGTGAGTGTGTTAACAAAAGCCTTCTTAGCAACAAAATAATCCCTATTGTAGAACCAGTAAAAGTATCATCGACATACACAAAAACCGTGGATTCTTTCATAAAAGCCGGAAAACCCATTGCTGTCATTCGTAATCCGCAAGTAGGCTCTTGGATTAAGGATTTGAAAAAGGAAAGTAATGCTAAAATTCGGGAGCAAGCCAGTGAGCAACTTAAAGATGCCAATGTCATTTCTTCTTTCTATGTAACATCAAAGTTGGATGCGCACATCAAAAATGCAGCAAAAAATGGTATTCCCATTGATTCGTTGCTTTTACTTTGCAATAACCCGGAATATTTGGGCAATTACGAAGAAGTAATTGGTGATAGAATTCCCCTATATAATGTGATACCCGACAAAGGTGATTTCAGAAGAAGAATTCGCCCCAATCGTGTTATGTGTGAAGACCATTTTCCTAAGCAAACACGCAATATTGATTACTCAGATATAGAAACAGAATTCTTTTCTTCTGATCATCTGTATTATGCAGACGATGGATACAAAGGTTTTGCTGATTATTCTGTTGTTGGTGAGGAATATAGCGAAACGGGATTTGCTCCATACGCTGTAGCAATTCACATTGTATACTTTGATAGAAAAAATATTTTGCGAATCGCACACTTTGTTTCTGATTCTAACGATGATATTTCTGACCCGGCAAGAAAATTTGCAGAAGCAGTTAAAAAACTGGTCGAGTGGAATAAAACCATGAAATTAGATACTGTCGGAATACGGGAATTTGAAGCAGCTTACCGCAACAAGACCTACCCTGGATTAGGTGTCGTAAAGAAGTATTCAATTATGCACCATCTTGAACTGATGAGCAAGTATTTGGATGGGGTAGCAATATGATTTTTTGTGAGCATTGCTTTAATGACAGGGAAATAGCATCAATTATTTGCTCTGTATCGGCATCGAATGTAGGAGAATGTCCCGTGTGTCATCACAGAGAGGGACACTTATATGATACAAGCGCACAAAGCGAATTGACTCCTTATTTTGAAGAGTTGTTGAGCATTTACACTCCTTCTACAATGCTTCCAGATACCTATCCCAAAGCCGAAACCAGATCTTTGATTGATGATCTGAAAGAACGATGGAATATTTTTTCAGGGATTCCAAGAATCCAGATTTATGAGATATTAAAGTCGGTTTGTCATGAATTATATGTAAATGTCCCGGAAATTTTGGATGGAACTGTTGGTATTCCAGAGTTGTATGATAATGTATATCTACAGAGTCATGCTTTATTAAAAAACAATGATTGGGATGCCTTTGTAACTGAAATCAAGACAAAGAACCGATATCATTCAAAGCTAATAAATTTTGATATTCTGGAAAAATATTGCTCGTTTATTCGTAAAACTTACAAGACTGGGGATTTATTTTATCGTGCAAGAATTTCTGAACAAACCGGATATCCAATAAATGAAATGTCAGCACCCCCTGCTGGTAAAAGTTCGGAAGGTAGGGCTAACGCAAGAGGAATCACTTGCCTTTATGTGGCAAGTGATGTTGATACTACTTTGCATGAAGTGCGTGCTGGTGTGTTCGATTTTGTAAGTGTCGGCACATTTCGATTGAAGCAAGATATTACGGTGGTGGATCTTCGTGCTATAACGGAGATTAGCCCGTTTGTTGATGGTCTTGAATACCTTGACCACGCAATAAACAAGCAATATCTTGAAAAGTTAAATTCTGAAATGAGCAAATCTTTGCGTAGAAGCGACAGTACATTGGACTATGTCCCCACGCAATACATTGTTGATTTTATCAAAAGTATCGAACATAACGGAGCGCAAGAATATGATGGGATTGAATACAACAGCACAACTAATCCAGGCGGATATAACCTTGCAATTTTTAATCCCGACCTATTTGAGTGTGTATCAGTAAGCGTATATGACATAGAAAAATTGCAATATACATCCAAAAAGGTATTATGAAAGCAGGGGAATCATTCTGAAAAAGAATGATTCCCCTGCTTTTTTCCAATCCCGTCTGACAGATGCCGTAAGTGTAATTTTGAGTGAATTACTTTCTTACGAGCACCCGCCAAATGCGGAGGAGCGTTTTTTTGTTGTTATGGGGGAAAGCGCAGGGTTAGAGGGAGCGCTGCGGCAAACGGAACGTGATCAATTGGTGAATCTTAAATAATAGTAGGTAGTCATTTCCTTCCATAACATCCATTTTCTTAAACCCGTGTCGTAAATAAAAGTGTTCTGCCTGAATATTATCCTTATGACACCCTAAGGCAATGGGGCGCTTACCAAAGTCACGATAAACAAGCTGTATCGTCTTTTCCAATATTTCTCCGCCAATGCCGCAACCACGATATCCTTTATCAACTACAAATCCCGCTTGTTACGCCCTCATCTCTTGTCAAAGTGCACCGTCCAGCCCTCGATCCCGTAGAACGGGGAGGAGACGGTGGGGTTCAGTCCGTCGATGAGGCCGCTCGGCGTCAGGACCGACGCGGTCTTGAATGCGATGGGCGCGATGGGCGCGCTCTGGGCAAGGTAGCGGTACAGCGCGCGGGCGGTCTGATCCGTCTCGTTGAGCGAGAACGCATCGAGCAGCGTGTTGCACTGCTCGTCCGCGTAGCGGCCGTAGTTCAGCGCGCCGCCGGTGCGCGCGAGGGACGAAATGTCCCAGTTCGCCGTCAGGCGCACCTCGCCGAGATACAGGTCAAAATTCCCGTTTTGCAGCGCGGTCAGATAGTCGCTCCACGGGAGTGAGCGCACGCTGACCGTCAGAACGTCGGTCGAGAGCGTGCGGCTCAGATAGTCGGCGATGGAGACCTTGAACGAGTCGCTCTCGCTGACCAGGATCGTCACCGTGCGGGGGCGGCTTTCCGTCACGCCCGCGCTTTCGAGCGCAGCGGCGAGGTCAGGCGAAGCGAGCGTCGACGCCATCTCCGTCGGATAGAGGCTGGAGTGCGGCGAGAGCGGGAAGCGCGCCGCCTCGGCGTGACCGGCGAGGTAGCCCGTCGTGATGGTCGCGCGGTCGATCGCACCCGCGAGGGCGCTGCGAAGCGATGCATCGGAGAGCGGCGCGCGCTGTGTGTTGAAGCCGAGGTAGATCATGTTCGCCGTCGCGTAGTCGGTGAGCGCCGTGTCCGCGCTGCGCAGATCGCCCGTGCTGCTCGTCAGGTCAGCCGAGAGCAGATGCACCTCGCGCGAGGAGAAAAGGTACGACGCCGTGTCCGCGTCCTTGACGGCGCGCAGCTCGATACGCTCGAACGGCAGCGTGCCGTCGCTGCGCCAGTCGGGGTTCTGCTTGAGGCATGCGCCGTCGCTGTCCGTGACGAAGAGATACGGCCCCGTGCCGAGCGGCACGGTGTTCTTCTCCGAACCGGATTTGACGATGGGGATGTCAAGCAGCGCGGGGAACGTGCTGTCCGCGCGCGTGAGATTGACAATGAGCGCGCCGTTGCTTGCGCGCATCGAGGCGACGTTGGCAAAGCGCGCGCTGTAGCGCTCGCTCTCCTGCGCGCGGCGAAGCGTCGCGAGCACATCGCTTGCCGTCAGGATGCTGCCGTCGGAAAAGCTGACGCCGTCGCGGAGGTAAAAGGTGTAGCTCGTGCAGTCGTCGTTGTGCTCATAGCGGCTGCACAGCACATTTTGCGGCGCAAACGACTCGTCCAGCACGAGAAGCCCCTCGTAGAGCAGCGCGCCAAGCGTCTGCTGCATGCCGTCGGGGCAGGTGATGGGGTCGAGCGTCACGCCCTGCAAATACGGCAGTGCGAACGACGTGATCGGCGTCAGGGTGGAGGAGGTGTCCGCTTCCACCGGCGGCGTTTCCTCCCAGAAGTCGCCGCTGCTGTCGTCGCTCACATCGCCGCTCCAGCAGCCCGAAAGCGAAAGCGCGAGCGTCAGCGCGCACAAAAGCGCAGAGAGGCGGCGCTTCACAGCGCATCCTCCGTAAGGCAGATCATCGCCGCCATGCCGCCGCGCCGGTCGCCCATCGCGCGGTGCGACCAGTAGCGCTCGGGGTGGCACTTCGTGCAGTCGGGGTGTACGTCGATGCGCGAGGGGTCGATGCCCGCGCGCAGTAGCCACAGGCGGTTGATCGCCTTCAGGTCGATGTGGTATTTGTCGCCGCGCTTTTCGATGCGCTCGTCCATCGCGGGGTCGAGCAGGGCGAAAAAGGCGTCGGCCACGTCGCTGTCGGTCTCAAAGCAGCACTTGCCGATGCTCGGGCTGATGGCGGCGCGCAGTGTGTAGGGATCGGCGCCGTAGCAGCTCATCATCGACACGGCGGCCTTGAGCGCGATGCCGCTCGCCGTACCGCGCCAGCCGGCGTGCACCGCACCGATCGAACGCGAAGTCGGGTCGTAGAGCGTGATGACGCAGCAGTCCGTCCCGTAGGCGAACAGCGGCAGGTTCGGCACGTTCGTGATGAGCCCGTCGGCGTCGTAGGGACGGTCATCCCAGAGAATTTTGCCCGCGTCCTCTTCCGATGCAATGCGGACAAGGTCAGAGTGGATCTGGCGGCAGCCGACGGCGCGGCTCGCGTCAAAGCCTACGGCCTCGCCGAGACGGCGGTAGTTTTCGAGTAAGTTTTCGCTCGTGTCGCCCTTGTTGTCGGCAAAGTTGAGTGAATCGTAGGGCGCAGGGCTCACGCCGCCGTGCCGCGTCGTGAACGCGTGCACCGCGCCGCTCCCCGCGGCGGTGATGACATCGGACGTGTCGTAGATGAGACCGTTTACGTTATGTTCGGTGAAAGACATCAAAAGTGCCTCCTTTTTCTGCACCAAAGGGTGCGGAGATGTCGCCGCCTGTCTCAGGCGGCGGGGGAAATGCGGCGTGTGCGCCGCAGCACCACACTCCCCCATTTTCTTTCCCGGGAAAGAAAACGGGCGGTGTGACCGTCCAAAAGAAAGGCGTTTGCATTGCAAGCGAGCAGCTCGAAGAGCTGCAACGCTTGCCGATGCTACTTCCTGCGCGCGGCGTTGCCGCGTTTGAAGCTGCTATACGATTTGCCTCTGCTCCTATCATCCGCTGTTGCGCAGCCGTTGGCGGCTCTGCTGCCTTACGGATGCTGCACACCCCTTGCGGGTGCCGCTCTGACAGTCTCGTAGTAGTGCAGCCTAATTTCCGTCTAACGGAGCACTCCACAATGCGGCGAGCGAAGCAATGCCGCATTCCGCACGCAGTCTGCCGCCGAGAAAACGTCACTCGCGCCTCACGGCAGTAAGGCGCGGTTGCAAGCGGTCACGAATCGCAGGGATTCATGGCGAAGCCATGTACACCGCACTTACATTGCGCAGCGCGTGCAGCCCTTCAAGCTGCAAACCCGCAATGGCGGGGTCAAGGGGCAGGGCCCCTTGCGTTCTCTTGGGGGTTCCAAGGGGGCCATTCTCTCACGTGAGAGAATGGCCCCCTTTCCCGTATCCCCCACGGGTGTGGGGGAAATGTTCCACCACTTACAAGTGGTCAATCAGCGCCCACAGCACTGTTTATATTTCTTCCCGCTGCCGCAGGGGCAGGGATCGTTGCGGCCGATCTTCTGGACCTTGCGGGGCTGCTTTTTCACCGTGCCGTCGCCGGAGGTGGAGGCGACGATGCCGTCGGCCACGCGCTCGCGCTTGACCTCGCCCTCGGTCTTGACGCGGGCGGAGAAGATGCGGCGCACCGTGTCGCCCTGAATGGCAGAGATCATGTCCTCAAACATCGTGAGGGATTCCTGCTTGTAGACGTCAATGGGCTTGTTGTTGCCGTAGGACTGTAAACGGATGGCCTGACGCAGCTCGCTCATCGCGTCGATGTGGTCCATCCAGTATTCGTCGACCACGCGCAGCAGCACCACGCGCTCCAGCTCGCGCATGATGGGCGAGGTGACGGCGGCCTCCTTGGCCTCGTAATACTTCTCAGCGGCTTCATAGAAGCGATCGGTCAAATCGTCGGCGGAAAGGCCGGAGAGAGAGTTCGCATCCACAGCGCCGCGCGGGAAGTACGTGCCCTCGCAGCTCTTGAGCGCGTCGGCGCGGTGCTCGTCGTCGGTTTTGTCGTGCTCGCCGAAGGCGAAGGCGACCTGACTTTCGATGCTGCTTCTCAGCATGTTCAAAACGGTCTGCTTGATGTCCATGCCGTCGAGCACCTGCTTGCGCTGGCCGTAGATGATCTCGCGCTGCTTGTTCATCACGTCGTCGTATTCGAGTGTGCTCTTGCGGTACTGGAAGTTGCGGGACTCGACGCTCGTCTGCGCGTTTTCAATCGCCTTGGAGAGCGTCTTGTTTTCAATCGGCGTATCCTCGTCGAGGTTGAAGCGCTCCATCAGGTTCGTGATGCGCTCGCCGCCAAACAGGCGCAGCAGATCGTCTTCAAGCGAGAGGTAGAAGCGCGTCTCGCCCGGGTCGCCCTGACGGCCGGCACGGCCGCGCAGCTGGTTGTCGATACGGCGGG
>OICB01001194.1_pt1 | contig 11630 bp, 9 predicted proteins | sample 1581121 | NCBI WGS metagenome assembly OICB01 (sample SAMEA3882544, study PRJEB24775) | human gut metagenome | biome: human-associated habitat; feature: intestine environment; material: feces | place: Netherlands | collected 2009/2010 | reverse complement strand
AGCCGCCGCATATCCAGTTTATGCGCGAAGCGGCCGATAATCGGCGACAGGATCACCGGAATAATCCCTACCGGCGCAGAGGCCAAACCTGCCCAGGTCGCCGTGTAACCGTAGACCTCCTGCAACAACTGCGGCAGCAGAACAATAGCGCCGAAGTAGAGCATATACGCGAGGCTGATACACAAGCAGCCGATGGTGAAGTTGCGCGACTTAAACAACGACAGATCGACTATCGGGTTATCGTCGGTCAGCTCCCAGACAATCAGGAAGCAGATAGCCACCACCGCCACCACGGTAAGAATGATAATTTCCTGTGATGAAAACCAGTCCAGCTCTTTACCGCGGTCGAGCATAATCTGCAGGCTGCCGATACCAATAACCAGCAGTGCCAGCCCCACGGCATCAATCCGCCGCCGTTCGGTGCGGGTTTCACGTCCGCGCAGAGTTTGCAGTGTCATCAACACCACCGCCACGCCAATCGGCACGTTGATGAAGAATATCCAGCCCCAGTGGTAATTATCGCTGATATAACCGCCGAGGATCGGGCCGCAAATTGGCGCGACAATCACCGTCATCGACCACAACGCCAGCGCGATCGAGCGTTTGGCTGGCGGGTAGTTATTCAGCAATAGACTTTGCGAAAGCGGGATCAACGGCCCGGCGACAATCCCCTGAATCACGCGGAAGAAGATCAGCATATTCAGGCTGCTGGAGACACCACACGCCCACGACGCAATAGCAAAGGCGATGGTGGACCAAAGGAACAGTTTCACTTCCCCGACGCGCTTTGCCAGCCAGCCGGTAAGCGGGATCGAGATGGCATTCGCCACCCCGAAAGAAGTGATTACCCACGTTCCCTGGCTGAGCGATGAGCCCAGATTCCCGGCGATAGTGGGGATCGCCACGTTAGCAATGGTGGAGTCCAGCACCTGCATGAATGTCGCCAGTGACAGCGCAATCGTCATAATGACCAGTTGCGCGCCTTCCAGCGGTTTTTGCTGTTGCATCACACGCACCTCTGGATTAGCCAGCGTTAGCTTTTACGATATCGTCGATCAGTTTATTGACAGGTGCCAGGCTGATTTCACGCGCGGTACTTACCGCGACCGGTGTTGAACGTACTTTATTTGCCAGTACCTGACCGTCACGGTTAGTGGTATTGACGCTCACCAGCGTGGACAAACCAATGCGCTGCGGGTATTGCTCCAGCTGTTTCTGGTCCAGTTCGATACGCACAGGCAGACGCTGAACGACTTTGATCCAGTTACCGGTCGCATTTTGCGCCGGAAGCAGTGAGAACGCGCTACCTGTGCCCATATCCAGACCAACTACTTTACCGGTGTATTTCACATCATCGCCGTAAATATCGGTGGTGATAGTGACCGGCTGACCGATACGCATATTGGCAATCTGCGTCTCTTTAAAGTTGGCATCCACCCACATATTGGTGGCTGGAACGACCGCCATCAGCGGCGTCGTTGGGCTAATTTGTGCCCCAGGCTGTACCGCGCGGCGGGAGACATAACCGGTCATCGGACTGACAATACGAGTACGCTCTAGCGCCAGCCAGGCGTTACGTACTTCGGTGGCAGCCTGTTGCACGGCAGGCTGATCTTCCAGTTTAGTCCCCAGAATCATCGCCTGATTGGCATTGTATTGTTGAATAGCGACGTCCAGTTGCGCCTGGGCACTGGTGACGGCGTCGCGGGCGTGTTGCAGCTCTTCGCGACCAATCAGGTTGGCATTGCCCAGCGGCACACGGCGGTTGTAGTCGCTTTGTGCTTTCGCGAGGGCGATTTTCTGCACCTCAATATTCGCCTGCAACTGCTTGCTGTTAATCATCAGCTGGTGGGTTTGGCGAACGCTGGAAGCCAGTGCAGTTTTGGCTTTTTCAAACGCCTGGCGAGCATCTGTCGGGTCGAGAGTGACCAGCACGTCGCCTTCTTTTACAAAATCGGTGTTATCGGCCCAGACTTTCGTCACGCTGCCAGACACCTGAGACATAATTTGAATCTGATTCCCTGCCACGTATGCGTCATCGGTTTCTTCGAAATGACGCAGTACCAAAAACCAATAAATCCCTATCGCTACGGCAATAATTATAAAGAGCAAGGTGAGAAGGAGGAGCAGACGTTTACGTTTGCCGCTCTTCTTTACCGGTTGCTGCGGGGTTTGAGTCTCCGCATTTGCGCTCATATTGTTCTCCACGATCTTCTTAACTCATCGGCTGAGCCGACCTGCTTGCCAAAAAGGCCAGCATGTTGCGATGCTGGCCGGTCATTTTTTCTTTTATAAATCTGGATTTTTGAGCGAGATGACGCGTTAGCTCATCGCTTCGAGAACCACACCGTCTTGTTCCATCTGGTCGAGACGGGAGAGCAATTTGCGGGTGATTTGCTCGAGCTGATCTTTTTCTGTTGTGCTGAGCGCGGACCAGAGTTGATGCAGGCAGTTATGCTGCGGTGGTAAAACCTCGCGCAAAAACTCGTGACCTTTTTCCGTTAATTGCAGATGCAGGCAGCGGCGATCGTTATCGCTTTCACGACGTTCGATCCAACCGCGTTTTTCCAGTTCATCGGCAATACGCGTCGCGTTGGTACGGGATGATCCAAGAGCACAACTTAATTCAGAAGGCTGAATACTGTGGTTTTCCTGAGACTCCAGCGTAATCAACGCCATAAACAACGTCTCGTTAATCCCCTGAGCCTTCAGCATTTTATTGCGGTTCTCCAGCAGCTTGCTTTGCATGTGCATGCAAAGACGAGTCAGAAGGATCTCCTGATAAGGAAAATCTTCGTGGCGGCTGGCGCGAAATTTTAGCATTTGTTCAATGGGCGTAAACGAACTATCCATTTGGGTATGACCTCATTAATTTCAGCCGATATAGTAACGACAGTGACAAATAAAGTAAATGTATTGTTTTAGAAAAATGATTCTTGTGGGTTATATAATCGCCATCACTTTCCAGGCGAGCCCATAGGCCAGCGCACTAAGCAGTGTTGGGATGATAATGCTGCGTGTTTTATAGAAACTGGCACCCAGTACCGCGAAGCCGACCAGCGTGGGCACGAAACGGCGTGTATCGTGCATCACTTCTGGTGCGGTAGAGACAACCAGCAGAGCGCATATCGAGGCGATGCCAATGGTGTCGAGCAAAATACCTACCGCGCCACGTTTGGTTGGGCGGGCATTACCCACACGCAGGCGCAGCGGCAAATAGCGGAAGCAATAATTCGCCACGCCAACCAGTAACCCAAGCAGCAGAACCTCATAGCTCATCGGGCGCTCCTTGCCAGAATGCCTGGATTAACGCAGTGAGGCAGCCACAGACAATGCCTGCCAGAATGGCGACGGGAATAGAAAATAGCGTTACGCCTGCAAGGGCACCAACTAACGCTGCGGTAACGCAAAGAGATTGTTTGCGCTGGAAAGAGGCGAGCAGGAAACTCATAAAGAGTGCCGGAAGCATAAAACCTAATGCAGCTTCAACGGCGGGATAACCTTGCAGCAAGCCGCTGCCGGAGAATGCCCCTATTACCGTACCAAATACCCACGATGACCATGAACTGAAGGCAATGCCGATCATCCAGTTCTCGCTCCAGCGGCGATTATTGCGTACCAGTTTTGCGGTTGCGGCGGCAAAAACCTCATCCGTCAGGCCAAATGCCCACAGGGCGGTTTTCGATTTTTGCAGACGCTGAATAATACGGCTACGCAGTGACGGGCCATACAACACATGGCGAACATCCATTGCCATGACGGTCAGTGCAGCAACCCACAAACTACTCCCGGCTGCCAGCATCGCGGTAATGACGAACTGGCTCGCGCCTGCATAAATGATGCAGGAGAAAAAAACGCTTTCGAGAGGAGAGAATCCCAGACGGGTCGCATTCAGACCGAACGCAAAGGCCACCGGAATATAACTAATAACAATCGGTAAACTGTCTTTGCATCCTTCCATGAAGGTCGCCGAACCAGGAGCAGGCTGTGGAGTAGGGCTTTCCATAGAGTGTACGCTTAACGATTGTTAATATTATAAATAGACTGAATGAATATCTTAACCTTATCAGACTGATGGGCTTCTTAACACCCTTATAAGTGTAAAGCCACGAAAACGGTTGCTGATTGCTTAATTTGCGGCTTCCTGACGATGAAAACCTCGCCACCAGACCAGTAAGTTAACCAGGGCAATCGTCGCGCCAGCCAGACAAACGCCAGCCCAACCGCCATGTTGCCAGGCTGAGGCTGAAATTAGCGAACCGGCGGCACCGCCAATAAAGTAGCTGGTCATGTAACCTGCGGTCAGGCGATTACGCGCATCAGGGTGTATTCGATAAATTACCGTCTGGTTAGTGATATGCACGCCCTGTACGGTGAGATCCAGCACCAGGATGCCGATAATCAGCGCCAGTACGGAAGTGTGACCAAACCAGATCGCCAGCCATGAAAGTAATAGCAGCAGCAGACCGAAAGTTGTGGTGTGGTGCGATTTACCCTTATCGGCAAAACCGCCCGCCGGACGAGCGCCCAACGCTCCGGCAGCTCCCGCAAGTCCAAACAGACCAATGACACCATCGCTGTAGTTAAAAGGTGGAGCGGCAAGCAAAAAGGCCATTGAGGTCCAGAGAATGCTGAAGTTGGCAAAGGTCAGGCAGCCCAGCAATGCGCGGGTGCGCAGGATCTTATCGCTGATAAACATGCTGAAAACGGAACCTAACAACTGTGGGTAGTTGAGGTGGGTTTCTGATTTCATTTGTGGCAGACCACGCCATAATGCCAGCGCCATCAGTGCCATTAACACCGAGGCAACCCAAAAGACGGTGCGCCAGCCGCCGAGATTCGCCAGCAATCCGGCAACGGTCCGTGCGAGTAAGATCCCCAACAGCAGACCGCTCATAATAGTGCCAACCACTTTGCCGCGTTTGTCCGGTGAAGCCAGCGTCGCTGCCAGCGGAACCAGAATTTGTGCCACGACAGAGAATAAACCGGTTAATGCCGTACCGAGGATCATCATCGCCAGCGACTGACTGCTGGCAGTGATTAACATGCCGCCTGCCGCCAGTAAGGTCATCGAGACAATCAGGCGGCGGCGTTCAAACATATCACCGAGGGGAACAAGAAACAGCAGACCTGCTGCATAGCCCAATTGCGCGGCGGTAACAATAAAGCCTGCCGAACTGGCGGAAAGGGAAAAGTTACGCGCGATGGTGTCGAGCAATGGCTGAGCGTAATAGTTACTGGCGACCGCCAGACCGGTGGCGATAGACATCAGCACGATCAGCGCCGGGCTAAGCTCATGATTAGGTTTAGTCATTATTTTTGTTCATCAGGTGATGATTAAGCTGGAAATCAATAATAGCGGATGTTGATGAATATGGGATGAAAGATAGCTTGTTGAAATGTGCGATGTGGTTTGTAGGCATGATAAGACGCGCCAGCGTCGCATCAGGCATTGTGCACAGAACGGCGGATGCGGCGAAAACGCCTTATCCGCCATACGGAATGAGTGTATTTTGTAGGCATGATAAGACGCGTCAGCGTCGCATCAGGCATTGTGTACAGAGCGGCGGATGAGGCAAAAACGCCTTATCCGCCTGAATAAAAATTACTTCTGCGCTGCCAGCGCCTCATTCACCCAGCCATCGAACTGCTGCTGGTGGGCTTTGATCCAGCCATCAACGTGGCCCTGAATATCGCCTTCTGAGGCTTTGCCGTCATGCATAATGGCGTTCTGGGCGTTAATATCGGCCACTGGCAACTGCATAATGGCAAACAGTTTGGCTGCCGCCGGATTTTTCTCGGTCCAGGCTTTGTTGGCAACGATATGCATGGTGCTGACCGGGAAGCCGTAATTCGCGCCATTCGGCAGTTTGGTATCGGCATTTTTATCGCCCGGCAGTGCGGAGAACGGCACCTGCAACCAGACCACATCTTTCCCTGGCTTCAGCTCATTACTCACCCAGTACGGCGTCCAGGTGTAATAAAACACCGGTTTGCCCTCTTTGTAGCGACTGATGGTGTCGGCCATCATCGCTGCGTAGTTCCCCTGATTATGCGTCACGGTGTTGGTCAGTTCATACGCGGCAAGCTGGTGGTTGATGGCACCTTCGCAGCCCCAGCCAGGGTTACAACCGGTTAAATCCGCTTTACCGTCGCCGTTGGTATCGAACAGTTTGGCGATCTTCGGATCTTTCAGTTGTGCGATGTTGGTGATTTTATACTGGTCGGCGGTTTTCTTATCGATCAGGTAACCCTGTGCCGCGCCGTTAACAAATACCCCTTCACGATAAAATTTCTTATCGCCACCGGCAGCTTCGTACATGTTGTCATGCAGCGGCGTCCAGTTCACGGCGGTGAAGGTTGCATCGCCGGAAGCAAGCGAGGTGTAGCCAACGTTGTAATCTACTTCGCTGGGTTTATTGACGGTATAACCTAATTTCTCCAGCGCACGACTGACCAGCAGTGTCTGGAAGGTTTCTTCGGTGATGGTGCTTTGAACTGGATTAACTGTAATGCCTTTGCCCGGCAGGTCGGCAGCAAAAGTTTGTGTAGAGATAAGCGTGGCAAACGCTGTCGCAAAAAGTACGCTATGTCGCATTGTTATTCCTTTTTTTGGCAGGGTGATATGCCCGGCGTTACCGGGCAAGTGCAGAGTTACTTAATGAATGGGCGGGTCAGCAGACCGACAGGGCCAGTGGTGTACCAGCGACGGTTGCCGCGACTGCGTGAGTCGCGCCCAACGGCCTGCGTCAGGCGGTCGAGGATAATGGCGAGGATCACAATCCCGACGCCGCCAACGGTGGCAAGCCCCATATCCAGACGACCGATACCGCGAAGTACCATCTGACCCAGCCCGCCGACGGCAATCATCGAGGCAATGACCACCATAGAAAGGGCCAGCATCAGCGTCTGGTTAACGCCCGCCATAATGGTCGGCATCGCCAGCGGTAACTGAACTTTGAACAGCATCTGGCGCGGGCTGGCACCGAATGAGCGCGAGGCTTCAATCAGATCCGCCGGAACCTGGTTAATCCCCAGAATGGTCAGACGGATAATCGGCGGCAGAGCAAAGATGATCGTCACCACCACGCCCGGCACGTTACCGATACCAAATAGCATGACGATTGGCACCAGATAAACAAACGCTGGCGTGGTCTGCATGGCATCAAGCAGTGGACGAATAATTTTCGCCGCTCGCGGACTTCTCGCCAGCCAGATCCCCAGCGGCAAACCAATGACGATACAGAACAGCAGGGCGGTTAACACCAGCGCCAGGGTAACCATGGCCTGCGACCAGGCACCGATTGCGCCGATGGCAATCAGCGAAACCAGCGTCGCCACGCCCATTCCGACCCCGGAAATCTGCCAGGCGATGAGAGCGAAAACGATAATCGCCACCGGTGCGGGCATACCCAGCAGCAATTGCTGGAAACCGTTGAGAATGTAATCAACCGGAACGCGCACGCCCTGGAAGACGGGACGGAAATGGGTAACAACCCAGTCGATCCCTTCAGTGACCCAACTGTCGAGCGGGATCAGCGTTTTATGGAACGGATCGAGAATATTAAAATGCTCGACGTTTGGCGCAGGCGTACTGGTCAGCCAGTCAGCACCACCGCCGTCAGTCGGTGCAGTCGCCGGTGTACCCCAGGCGTCTGCGGATTGCACGGCACTGTCCGCCGCTGGCGTGGTATCCCACGGATTATTTTGATCAGCCATTATTTACCCCCTCACGATCTAAAGCGCGCAGCAGCATTCCTTTCGAAATGATGCCGACATACTGTTGGTCCTCGTCGACCACGGGCACCGCACAGGGTGCCTGTCCGACATGAGAGAGCAACTCGCTAAGAGGCGTTTGTGCATCGACTGCTAACGGCGCATCAATCAGCGCCGCATCAAGACCTTGCTGCTGCGTTAACGCGGTTTTAAGCGAATCGATGGAAACTGCGCCGACAAACTTATTACCGCGTTCGATAACGTAGCCATATTCGCGATCTTCATCCTGCAATAATTTCAGTGCCGAACGTGGGCCGAAGCCAGGGGTTTTACGAATTAAGCCATTCGGTGTCCGGCGGGCAATATCTTTCGCACTGAATACCTGACTAATATCAACGCCACGGAAGAAGGTACGGACATAATCATTCGCCGGATTATTGAGAATTTCATCCGGTGTGCCGACCTGTACCACTTCACCATTTTGCATAATGGCAATTCGGTCGCCAATACGCATAGCCTCATCGAGATCGTGGGAAATAAAGACAATGGTGCGCTGATGTTTCGCCTGTAATTTTACCAGCTCATCCTGCATCTCGGTGCGAATTAATGGATCGAGCGCCGAGAAGGCTTCGTCCATTAATAATATATCCGGATTAATCGCTAACGCGCGGGCTAATCCCACACGTTGACGCATCCCGCCAGAGAGTTCATCCGGGTAGCTGTGGGCATAATTTTCCAGCCCGACCTGACGCAGTGCATCAAGGGCTTTTTCCCGGCGTTCTTCGGCATTAATTCCGGCCAATTCCATACCGAACGCAGTATTGTCCAGCACGGTCATATGCGGCATTAAGGCAAAGGACTGGAAGACCATCGCAATCTTTTTTCTGCGCACCTCACGGAGTTCGGCATCGGATATTTTGGCAATATCCACACCATCAATCAGCACTTGCCCGCGGGTGGGTTCAATCAGGCGATTGAGAAGGCGTACCATTGTGGATTTACCCGAGCCGGATAATCCCATGATGACAAATATCTCGCCTTCTTCAATGGCCAGACTGGCGTCTTTTACGCCAAGCGATAGCCCAGTTTTTTCCAGAATTTGTTCTTTCGAAAGTCCTTGTTCGATATATTTGAACGCTCGCTGTGGATGCTCGCCAAATATTTTATAAAGATTTTTAATTTCTAATTTAATTGCCATGCAATAGAAAGATTCCTTTATTTGTTTATGTCGATATATTACCCAATGGAAATAGTCACTTTTTTCTACCCTAACATACTGAGAATCTGAGGCAACCCCTGAGGGCAAATGTGGCATGAATATTGATGCGAGCAAATCGCCGGAATTTCCCGTGATATAAGGGCTGAGAGCAAATCGAGAAAAGTTGATATTTTTTGTCATAGATAGCGAAAAAACGCCTGAATATTGTAGTTTCAGGCGAATAATGCAACAGAGTATCAGTGTAGATCACTACAGAATATTTGCGTGATAAAAAGCTATTTGGCGGGAATTATTTCCCTGCTGCGGGTAGTGATATTTTTGAAAATAACACCCTCAGAAATTCCAGTCTTCATCTTCTGTTTCAACCGCTTTCCCCATCACATAAGAGGAGCCTGAACCGGAAAAGAAATCGTGATTTTCATCGGCATTCGGCGAAAGCGCGGCGAGGATTGCCGGATTCACTTCCGCCATTTCTGCGGGAAATAACGGTTCGTAGCCCAGATTCATCAAAGCCTTATTGGCGTTGTAACAGAGAAACGCTTTCACATCGTCAGCCCACGGGGTTTCGGCGTACAGCTCATCGGTGTATTGCAACTCGTTGTCGTAGAGTTCCAGCAACAAATCGAAGGCGAAACTCTTCAACTCTTCACGTTGTCCCAGAGATATCTTTTCCATGTTTTTCTGATATTTATAGCCTATGTAGTAACCGTGGACTGCTTCATCGCGGATAATCAGACGGATCAGATCTGCGGTATTGGTCAGCTTTCCGCGGCTGGAAAAATACATCGGCAGCCAGAAACCGGAATAGAACAAAAAAGATTCAAGAAACACACTGGCGATTTTCTTTTTCAGCGGATCATCACCGCGATAATGTTGCTGAATAATCTGAGCTTTTCGCTGCAACGGTACGTTTTCTTCACTCCAGGCGTAGGCGGCATCGACATCTTTGGTCTGACACAGCGTCGAGAAAATCGAACTGTAAGAGCGGGCATGAACCGCTTCCATAAAGCTGATATTCGATAATACCGCTTCTTCATGAGGCGTGAGTGCATCGGGCATCAGCGAAGGCGCGCCGATAACATTTTGCAGCGTGTCGAGCAGCGTCAGGCCAGTAAAAACGCGCATCGTCAGTTGTTGTTCTACGACAGTTAATGTCTGCCAGGCAGGAATATCGTTCGACAGCGGCACCTTTTCTGGTAGCCAGAAATTGCTGGTCAGGCGATTCCACACCTCCAGATCTTTATCGTCAGATATCTTGTTCCAGTTGATGGCGCTGATACGTGAGAGTTTCATAGATATTCCTTAAAGTGCACAGGAGACGCAGCCTTCAATTTCAGTGCCTTCCAGCGCCATCTGACGCAGGCGAATGTAATAGAGCGTTTTGATACCTTTGCGCCAGGCGTAAATCTGCGCTTTGTTGATATCGCGAGTGGTGGCGGTATCGGGGAAAAACAGCGTCAGCGACAAACCCTGATCGACATGGCGAGTCGCTTCCGCGTAGGTGTCGATGATCTTTTCTGCGCCGATTTCGTAAGCATCCTGATACAGCGCCAGATTCTCGTTAGTCATAAACGGGGCAGGGTAGTAAACGCGTCCTGTTTTGCCCTCTTTGCGTATCTCTACTTTCGCCACAATCGGATGAATACTCGACGTAGCATGGTTGATATAAGAGATAGAACCGGTTGGCGGCACCGCCTGAAGATTCTGGTTATAAATGCCGTAGCGCATCACGTCGTCGCGCAGTTGCGCCCACATCTCACGGGTAGGTAACGTAATACCGCTACGGGCAAACAGTTCGCCAACTTTCGTCGTTTTCGGCTGCCAGTTCCCTTGCAGATATTGGCTGAAATATTCACTACTGGCATAGCGTGACTGTTTGAACCCGGCGAAGGTTTCACCGCGTTCGCGTGCCAGCAACATCGAGGTACGCAGTGCGTGCCAGGTGATGGTATAGAAATAGAGATTGGTGAAATCCAGTGCTTCCGGCGAACCATAAGCGATGCCTTCTCGCGCCAGATAACCGTGTAAATTCATCTGCCCCAGCCCGATGGCGTGTGAGGCGGCATTTCCGGCTTCGATGGACGGCACGCTGCGGATATGACTCATATCTGACACCGCCGTTAAACCGCGTACGGCAGTCTCTACCGTGCGGGCAAAGTTGGGGGAATCCATGGTGTGGGCAATATTCAACGAACCTAAATTGCAGGAAATATCATGGCCTGTACGGGCATAGTCGAGATTCTCGTCATACTCTGAGGCGCTGTTAACCTGCAAAATTTCTGAGCATAGATTACTCATATTTATGCGCCCGGCGATAGGGTTAGCACGGTTTACCGTGTCTTCATACATGATGTAGGGATAGCCGGACTCAAACTGGATTTCTGCCAGTCGCTGGAAGAAATCACGGGCGTTGAGGTATTTTTTGCGGATGCGTTCATCGGCAACCAGTTCGTCATAGTGTTCGCTAATGGCGATATCGGCAAACGGCTTGCCATAAACTCGCTCAACGTCATAGGGCGAAAACAGCGCCATCTGCGCATTCTCTTTGGCCAGATGGAAAGTGATATCCGGGATCACCACGCCAAGCGACAGTGTTTTAATGCGGATTTTTTCGTCGGCATTTTCCCGTTTCGTGTCGAGAAAACGCAGAATATCGGGATGATGAGCATGTAAATAGACTGCACCAGCCCCCTGA
>OICB01001191.1_pt1 | contig 11663 bp, 8 predicted proteins | sample 1581121 | NCBI WGS metagenome assembly OICB01 (sample SAMEA3882544, study PRJEB24775) | human gut metagenome | biome: human-associated habitat; feature: intestine environment; material: feces | place: Netherlands | collected 2009/2010 | reverse complement strand
GGTAACAACCAGCCGAAATGGATGATGGGTTGGAGCAATACCTTGTCATATAAGAATTTCGTGTTGAACTTCATGTTCGATATGCGTTATGGCGGTGATGTGTATATGGGATCTATCCGTGCGGGTGCTTCATCCGGTAATTTAGAGATGACGTTGGATGGTCGTGATGGTATGGTTGTTCCGGGGGTATTGGCCGATGGTACTCCCAATACGAAAAGCATTACGGCTCAAGCTTATTGGAATGGTCTTTCTAGCAATAACGTGACAGAGGCTTATATGTACGATGCGACAAACATCCGTTTACGTGAGTTGAGTTTGGGTTATAATTTCCCGAGAACGATGTTGGCGAAAACTCCATTTACTTCCGCTCGCTTGAGTTTCGTGGCTCGTAACTTGTTCATGATTTATAGTAAGACAAAGGGATTCGACCCGGAGGCTGCTTATACATCTGGTAACGCTCAAGGTATCGAGTACGGTTCTATGCCTACTATGAGAAGCTTAGGTTTCAATATTAATCTGGCATTTTAATGAAACATAAATCTAAAAATGGAATTATTATGAAAAGTAGTATAAAGATATTAGCAGCTTGTTCGTTTATGATGCTGGGTGTGACTAGTTGCGACCTGACAGGTATAAATGAGAACCCGGATAAGCCGACAGATGATGTAAATTACAATATGAACGAACCTCGATTGGCCTCTACGCTACGTGGTGGGATGATTATCGATGGTGATGTGGAACAACGCTTGAAGCCTTTGCAAATTGATTTCTACTCTCAAATGTTGATCGATGGCGGTGGCTGGGCAACTAAGAATTATATCCAAAATGACGAGTGGAACAATTTAACATGGCAAGCGTATCTGACACAGATTTCCTCTATCAATATCGTGATCCGTAGTTTGATGGAAAAAGATAAGGACTTATATGCTAATACGATCGCTTTCGCTCGTATCTGGCGTGTGTATATCCATAGCCAGGCTGCGGATAAGTTTGGTCCGATGCCTTTCCCGGCCTATGCTACCGTAGAAGATAATCCTCCTTATAAATCGGTGAAGGATATCTATTATGAATATTTCACGGAATTGGATGAGGCGTTGAATAGCTTCAGCGATAGCGCTGAGCCTATATTCTCGGATGCAGGTATCGACTTGGTCTATAAGAATGACGTTTCTCTTTGGAAAAAATTTGGAAACTCCTTGCGTCTTCGTTTCGCTGTTCGTCTATCTGAGGTGGATCGAGAGAAATGTGTCGCTGAGGCAAATGCCGCTTTGACATCCCCTTGTGGCTTGATCTCAAGTAAGGCCGATAACGCTTATATGCCTCCAAAAGCGGATGGTTCTTGGGGACAAGACTATAACTATACGATGTTCCAGATTACTTGGAGCGGTCCGATCTGTATGTCCAAGTCATTTGAGAAATTAGTGACTAATATCGGTAATATCGATTGGCCTGCCGGCGTGGTAAACCAGACATCCGGAGTTGCGGTATCGAATGTACATCCCGCTAAGGTAGACCCTCGTGCCCCGAAGATGTTCCAGCCGGGTATTGAGAATGGTGATTGGAAGGGTTTGGTATACGGTGCGAAAGCCGAGGAGGCGAATACTGGTATTTATCAGTCTAAGCAATGTGCAGAGATGGGCTTTATTATTAAGGATGGTGCTCCGTATAAATCTCGTCCTTATGACATGTTCCTTTCTGAGGAAGTTGATTTCTTGAAAGCTGAGTTGTTCGCCCGTAATTTGGTCGCCGGTGATGCTAAAGCTGCTTACGAGGCAGGTGTACGTGCTTCCTTCGAGACTTGGGGTGTATCGGGTGATGTTGAGGAGTATTTGGCTTCCACGGAAAAGAATGAGGCTGGTACCAGTGCGAAATATGACGATCAACAAGGCGCGGGCAATACGGCTTTAGAAAAGATCATCACGCAGAAATATATCGCCGGACTTCCAGATTTGGCGCAGGAAGCTTGGAATGACAAGCGTCGTTTGAACTTGCCTCGTTTGGATGTGGCTGTTTATCGAGATCAAGCTGTATACAATAATAGTGATACAAATATCTTGAATCCTCAAAATTTCATCAAACGTATGAAATACCCGATGAAAGAGCAATTGGTAAATGCTGCTGAATATGAGAAAGGCAAATCCATGTTAGGTGGGAAAGGTGATGTGGTTTCGACCCCGATTTGGTGGGATAAGAATTCCAACTATTGCACATCTTCTAAATAAACAGACAGACAGATTGATTATATTGGGCTTTAACAGAAGTTGATGGTTATTCTCGTTTGGAGATACTTATCTGCGAAGAACAGTACTCCAAACGAGAATTTTTTGTAATAATTGAATAGTATTAGATAATAATTCTTACATTTACCCATGATAAATTGTGTGTGTAAATTATGAAATTATATATTTATATCTTCATTCTACTATTATTATGTATATTCCCGCTGGACGCCCAACAGGAACGTTCGGAATCCTATATTCGTATCTCCGCTCCGGTTAGCTTGGCAGGCGCTTTGGATGAGATCGAGAGCCAAACCAATTATTCTTTTATTTATGACGCTCAGGTGATCAATTTATCGGAGAAAGTGCGTAAACCTTTATCCGGGCGTTCGGTTTTCGAGATCTTAAATTTATTGTTTAAGAACACGGAGATCGTCTATACGGTCATGAATGACCAGATCATCTTGAATAAGAAAGAGGCGATAATCCAAATGCAACAAAAGCTGGATGGTAAGGTAAAAGGTATCGTGACCGACCACAAAGGAGAGCCTATTGCTTGCGTGAATGTGGTGGAGAAAGGAACGAGAAACGGTACGATTACGGATATGGATGGCAGTTTTGTCTTGGAGCTTCCCGAGGAGGCTACTTTGGTTTTTTCTTATATCGGTTATCGTTCACGGGAAATTGAGTATGAGGGGCAATTGTCATTGAATGTGCAGTTGGAGGATGACGCCCAGATTTTGGACGAGGTAGTCGTTACGGCTCTTGGTATCGAGAAGAAAGAATCTTCCTTGCCTTATGCCACCCAGTTAATCACAGGTGGGGAATTGGTAAGGGCCAAGGATTTTAATTTTATGAGTACGCTTTCCGGAAAGATGGCCGGACTCCAGATTAACCGGACTTCCGCCGGTCTGGGTAGCTCGTCCCGGGTGATTATTCGAGGTAGTCGTTCCGCGTCCGGAAATAACCAGCCTTTGTATGTGATAGACGGTGTCCCGATCTTGAGCATTAGCAGTGAGCAAGCCTTGACAACGATCGGAGGTACGGCCGATGCCGGCAACCGGGATGCGGGAGATGGTATCTCTAATCTAAATCCCGATGATATAGAGAGTTTGAGTGTCTTGAAAGGGGCTTCGGCCTCTGCGTTGTATGGGGGACAAGCGGCGAACGGTGTGATCTTGATCAAAACGAAAAAAGGTAAGGCCGGGGTACGGAATATTCATTTCTCCTCGTCGCTGACTGTCGATCAAGCGATCAGTCTCCCCAAGTTTCAGAATGAGTTTGGACGGATGGAAGGGGCGGAAACTTGTTGGGGAGACTGGGCTTCTCTTCCGGTCTATGACCCTGTCGGCGATTTCTTCCAGACGGGTATTACCGCTATTAACTCATTGATATTTACGGCAGGGAATAGCCATGTGCAAAATTATTTCTCGTATGCCAATACGACCGCACGGGGTATCGTTCCTAAGAATAATTTAAGCAAGCATAATTTTAATCTCCGTGAAAGTTCTTCTTTCTTTGATGATCGTTTGATCTTGGAGGGGCAGGTAAACTTGATACTCCAAACAATCAAAGGAAAACCTACGGCCGGGGGATTTTATATGAACCCGTTACAAGGTTTATACACGTTTCCTAGAGGGATGGATATGGCGCCTTATAAGGAGAACTTTGAGGTATGAACGTCCAGAACTGGTATACTACGATTACTGATTTTGAGCAAAATCCTTATTGGTTGGTCAACCGTACGGAAAACGAGGACAAACGTGCCCGTGTGTTGGCGTTGGCTTCCGCTAGTTTCAAGGTAACAGATTGGCTTACGTTACAGGGCCGTGGAAATATCGATTATGTGAATGATAAGTATCAGCAGGAAATATACGCTTCTACCTCTCCGGGTATCGCCGGTGAGAACGGGCGTTACATTTATTACACCTACCAGACTACGTTGCTCTATGGGGACTTGATGGCCAAATTGAATAAAAGCTGGGATGATTTCTCCTTGAACGCCGCTATCGGTACGAGCATAACGGACACACGCACCAGTGCGTTGAGGCTGGATTCGAAAACGGCTTCCTTGTATTATCCGAATGTCTTTACGATCGCTAATATTAACATGTCGTCCAGTGCCTACATTGAGGAGTCGGATGACGCGCGCCGGCAAATGCAATCCTTTTTTGCTATGGCGCAGTTGGGATATAAGGAAAGCCTTTACTTAGATGTGACCGCACGTAATGACTGGTCATCTACCCTTGCGTTTACGGAACGTAAATCAAGAGGTTTTTTCTATCCTTCAGTCGGTCTTTCTTGGATTATCCCTAAATCCTTCTCGATGCCATCCTTGATATCTTTTGGGAAAGTACGGGCTTCTTGGAGTAAGGTGGGTAATGATATACCCTTATTCGTTAGCAATACGGTAGGCCATATCGCCGCGGGCGGGATTCCCCAGCCGAATGATACGGCTCCGTTCGGTACCTTGAAGCCGGAGATGAGCAGCTCTTTTGAGATAGGTACCGAATGGAAATTCTTTGATTATCGTATGGACGTGGATCTTACGTTCTATAAGACCAATACGAAAAATCAACTCTTCTCTTTGCCTTCTTCCGCTGGAGCCGCATACAAGTATTATTTTGTGAATGCGGGAAATATACAGAATATGGGAGTGGAATTGACGCTTGGTGCGGTTCCTATCTTAACGAATCAGTTTAAATGGAATACGACACTCAACTTTTCCCGGAATAAAAATGAAGTAAAGAAACTACATGATGATTTGGCTAGCTTTATTCAAGGAGATGAAGGATTCTCCTCTAGCTATACGATGCGTTTGGTGGAAGGTGGCTCGTTTGGTGATATCTATGGGAAAGCTTTTGAGCGGGATAAATATGGCGCGATCGTGTATGGTCGGGACGGCTTGCCCCAAGAGATCGGCAGCGGGAATACGGCTAAGGTGGGGAATTGCAATCCGGCGTTCTTATTGGGTTGGGGAAATAGTTTCACGTATAAGGATTTCTCGTTCTATTTCTTGATTGACGGGCATTTTGGGGGAGATGTACTGGCCCAGACTCAGGCTGTGCTTGACCAAACGGGAGTGAGTAAGGTTTCCGGAGAGACCCGTACGATGGGGTATGTGGATTTGGAAGGGCATCATATTTATAACATAAAAGGATTTTATGAGCAGGTGGGAGGACGAAACGGTGTGACTGAATATTATATGTACGATGCTACCAATATCCGTTTGCGGGAGTTATCTTTGGGATATACGCTACCGAAGAGATTGTTGGGAAGGAAACAATTTGTTAAAAAGGCGGAACTGTCTTTTGTCGCCCGGAATCTGTTCTTTATTTATAAAAAGGCTCCATTTGATCCGGATGCCGTCCTTTCGGCGAGCAATAGCAATCAAGGGATCGATATATTCGGGATACCGACTACGAGAAGTGTCGGCTTTAATGTGAAACTTTCATTCTAAGCGTATGAAGACGAGATTTCTGAATAAGATGGCAGGTCTGTTGGCCGTATTACTCCTTTTTTCCTGTACGGGTAAATTCGAGGAGTATAATACCGATAATACGGGTTTTACCGATGAGCAGAAAACGTATGATTATAATACGTTCGGTGTCTGGCTAAAGGTAGTCCAGATGGGGATTTATTTTAATTATGATTGGGGGAGTGGCAAGAACTGGCATTTCCAGACGATGCAAAATCTGAACGCGGATATGTTTTCCGGTTATATGCATGATTTTAAACCCTTCAACGCCGGATTGGGAAATACGGTCTATAATTTGCAGGATGGCTGGAATGGCACGATGTGGGATAATACGTATGGATATATCATGACGGAGATAAAGCAGACGGAAGATCATTCCCGTGATAAATATCCGGCTTTCTATGCGATCGCTAAAATACTGAAAGTAGAGGTCATGCATCGGATCTCGGATTATTATGGCCCGATCGTGTATACGAAGTTCGGGGAGTCGGATGCCGGGGTAATGCCGGATTCCCAGAAAGACGCTTATTATGCTTTTTTCCGGGATTTGGGGGAGGCTATTCACCTGCTGTCTGAATATGATGGAGAGGAAACCTTTTCTCGTTTCGATATGATTATGCCGGCGAATTACAGGACGTTTGGGGAATGGATGCGTTTCGCCAACTCATTACGTTTGCGCTTGGCGATTCGTATCGCTATGGCCGAGCCTGATAAGGCGAGGGATGAGGCGCATAAGTCGCTGACACATCCAGCCGGTTTGTTGGAGGAGGCTTATGAGGTCGTCGCAGTTTCTACCGCCGGAACCGGCTACTCGAATCCGCTAGGGGAGATCAATAAGGCGTGGGGAGAGGTTTTTATGAACGCTAATATGGAATCGATCCTTAAGGGATATAAAGACCCTCGGTTATCTCGTTATTTTGAGCCTGCTACCGGACAGGGATATTCCGGGGAGTACCGGGGAATCCGGCAAGGGACAGGATTTAATCATTCCCGCTATAGTGAGCATTCGAGAAGCACGATTACCCAGAAAACGGACGCTATCTTAATGACGCCCGCGGAAGTTTGGTTCTTACGTGCGGAGGCAGCCTTGCGGGGCTGGTCCGGGGAGGACGCCGGGACTTGCTATGAGCAAGGCGTACGATCATCGTTCAGCCAATGGAGGGTAGGAGAGGCCAATGCTTATTTGCGGAGTGATCATGTAGCCGCCGATTTCGTGGATACGTTTACTCCCGAGTATTCGGCGAAGGCGCTTTGCTTGGTGTCTCCGGCATGGGATGAAGAAGCCTCTAGGGAGACCAAGCTGGAGAAGATTATTACCCAAAAATGGATCGCTTGTTACCCCGAGGGCTGTGAGGCTTGGGCGGAGCAGAGGCGTACCGGTTATCCTCGTTTGTTCCCGGTTTTGGTGAATAAAAGCAATGGAAAGATCGATACGCGAACGATGATTCGTCGCTTGAATTTCCCGGTTAGCATTATTTCCGGTAACCCGGCTCAGTATTCCGCCTTGTGTGAGTATCTGGGAGGTCCGGATACCGGAGGTACTCGTTTATGGTGGGATACCGGAGTGAATTTTCGTGATTAACGACTAATTTTTCCTCTTCCTGCCAATATAATACCGAGATTCCCCTAAAAAATACTACCTTTGACATCGAAAATTATAAAAAAAGGGTTTTATGTCTTTAAAACGTTTTGGTGTCTCTTTGGAAGACAATCTGTTGGAATCATTGGATCAATATGTGAATGAGAATGGTTTCGCCAATCGTTCGCAGGCGATTCGTTTTCTGATAGAGAAGAATGTAGCCGAACGTAAATGGCAATGCAACCATATCGTAGCCGGGACGATCGTGATCATGTATGACCAAGTCAAGAAAGAGATCTCATTGAAAATCACGGGTATCCAACAAAATTATAAGGATGTGATTTTGTCGTCTTCCCAGTATTATATCAATCAGAATTTTTGCTTGCATATAGTGACGGTGATGGGAACGGCTCACCGCTTGACAGAATTGTCGGATAAGTTGACGACAATCAAAGGCATTAAGCATGGTAAGTTGGTGATGAGCCGGGCGGATTAATGCTTTTTTTTGCGGGCTTGGTAACACGTTTTTTGGTAAACGTGCCACTACGGGATGTTTAAAATGATAAATATTATAGATGTAAGTAGTATATGAGAAAAGAACTTTTACTAGTTTCCGGACTGTTGATAGGCTCCATGGCGTTTGCGATAGATCCGGCAGAGATTGACAGTCTGATCAATTTGAAAGGGGTGGTGGTTTCCGCCAACAAGATCCATGTGAACCGGAACAGTGTGCCATTATCTATCTCGGTCATCGAACGGGAGGAGATTGAGGCTAGCAGTGAATCGGCGTTGCTTCCCGTATTGTCGGAGCGAGTACCCGGGCTGTTTGTCACGGAAAAAGGGATTACAGGTTTCGGCGTTTCCGAGGGAGCGGCCGGGACGGTTAATATCCGGGGTGTCGGACAGGGTAATAAGGTCTTGATGTTGTTCGACGGACAGCCTCAATGGGCCGGTATATTCGGCCATTCGCTTCCGGATACCTATGTGGCTTCGGACGTGGAAAGGGTGGAGGTGATCCGTGGTCCGGGTGCCTTATTATACGGTTCGAACGCTATGGGAGGTGTCGTGAATATCATTACCCGCCAGCATAATCAGCCGGGACGACGTACACAAGCCCGTATCATGTACGGCTCGTATAACACCCAGAAGTATATGATTAATAATGGGTACAATATCGGTAACTTTAGTAGTTATATCTCATTGAATCATGACCGCACGGATGGACATCGTCCGGATTCGAAGTTTCATATCACGAATGGTTTTGCTAAGTTAGGATATAAGATTGATGATCATTATAAGGTGACGGGAGACGTAAGCTTAGCTAAGTTCAAGAACCAGAACCCGGGAGAGATAACAAATCCGCTTATCGATAATATAATGAATATCCTGCGAGGTACTACCTCCTTCGCTTTAGAAAATAATTACGGGAAGACAAGTGGTGCCCTTCGTGCTTTCTACAACTGGGGCCATCATAGGATTGATGATGGGTATAATCCGGGCGGGACGCCTAATCCTTATCTGTTTTATTCGGACGATCATAACGCCGGTTTCTTGCTTTATCAGTCTTTCCGCTTGGTGAAAGGGAATAGTTTTACGGTCGGTATCGATTACAAGAACTGGGGTGGTAACGCATGGCAGGATAGTATCAATGGCAACCAGAATGAGTTGGTGAATAAGACCGTAAACGAGGTAGCCGGATACGTTATCATGCAGCAGGATCTATTTGACAAGGTAAGTTTGAACGCCGGGGTTCGTTATGAGCATAACAGTATCTTCGGCGGCGAGTGGATTCCGCAGGCCGGCTTCACGGTACGTCCGTTCGAGGGAAACGTGATAAAGGCTTCTTTGTCGAAAGGCTTCCGGAGTCCGAATATACGGGAGATGTACATGTTCCCGCCTCAGAACCCAGATTTGAAACCGGAGCGCATGATGAACTACGAGGTATCCATCGGACAGACATTCTTGGATGGCAACTTGTTTACGGAGTTGACCGCCTTTTTTATCGACGGGCAAGATATGATCGAGACGACACGTATAGACGGACGCCCTAAGAATGTCAATACGGGTACTTTTACCAATAAAGGTATCGAGTTCGATTCCCGCTACCAGATTCTCAAGAATTTAAGCCTCGATATGAACTATAGCTATTTGCATACGAGCAAGGCCCTGCTGGCGGCTCCGGCGCATAAGTTTTTCGCTGGCGTGATGTATGCCCCGGGACGTTTCACTTTCAACGTGAACGTACAATCCATTTTCGACCTTTATATCAATACGGCGGACAAGGTGAAAGAGGATTACACGGTTCTGAATGCGAAGGCAGCCTACCGTTTCGGTACACGTGATAAAGGCTTGAATCTATTTGTCAAAGGAGAGAATTTAACGGCTACCCGTTATTCCATCAACGAAGGATTCCCGATGCCGAAGGCGATATTTATGGGAGGTATAGACGTAACTTTCTAGCATGGGTGGAAAAAGAACTTCCCCGAATACTCATATCTCCTTGAATTTTATGTCTACTTTCTAATATTTGTTTTATCTTTGCTTCATCAGAGTTTATTTGATTTTGATTAAAAGAATAAAACGTTATATATATGGATGTGAAAAATGATTTGAGTGGAGGAAAGCCCACGTTGCTAATCGCGGAGGATGAGGAAAGTAATTATTTACTTCTGAAGATAAATATTGTAATTTGATCCGTGCTAAAACTGGTTTGGAAGCTTTGGCTCTCTTTAAGGAAAACGAGGTGGACTTGATCTTGATGGATATAAAGATGCCTGAGATGACGGGTATCGAGTCTTTGAAAGAAATCCGTAAGCTATCGAAAGATATCCCCGTAATCATGCAGTCGGCTTATGTATTCGACTCTGATATGGAAGCCGCTAAAGAAGCCGGGGCTTCCGGTTTTATCACGAAGCCGATCAATCTAAAGGTATTGAAAAATACGATATCGCAGTATTGTCCGTCGATCGTATGGTAAGGATTTATTAAGATGTTTTAGATTTGTATAAACGGCATTTTGCCGTATTTTTTGTTATTTTTGTAGAAAATCGTCAAGAGGGCGCTTTACAAATGTATTCTAATCTACAAAAATGACATGCTTATGATAAAAAAAGAACATCTTGTATCCGACATTTCTAAACTAAAAAAAGTATATAATCAGAGCTTCCCTTGGTTGGTGACCTTAGCGGAAGAAAGTGAGAACGCAAAGTATTTTAAGGATGCTTTGCGTTCTCTTATTTTATCCCGGCTCACGGAAAAGGAAAGTACCCAAGAAAACGTAGGAATGGCGGTGGCGAGACGTATCCTTCTTTTGATTGAGCATGATGATACTTTCGTGGACGAGCTGTCTACGGGCGAGCGTCTTCCGGTGCGGACGGTCACTTATCTTTGGCAGTTCCTGATCGGCCATTTGGAAAATGAGGTCTCTCCTGATTTATTCATTGACCTATACCATCAGTTTGATTTATTGGAATATCCGGTTGAGATCCTACCGGACCGGGCATTGGTGAAAAGGCAGATGAGCCGTTGGCCGACCGGGCTTGACCCGGAGGTAATCGCTATCCGTGAGAGGAACAAGGAGCGTATCATCTCTTGCTTGATCAAGAAGATAGAAAGACGCCATAGCCCTTCGTCACGTTTTCAGTTCGCCGAGGGCATCTCCTATGAGGAGAAAGAGGCCCGGGTACGTGAATGGTGGAATACCGCTCGTTTCCATTTGTCGATGGCGATCAAGAGTCCTACGGAATTGAACTTCTTTTTGGGATATTCCCTGTCGGACGAGACGATGAGCTTATTGGCCCGTGCCAAAAAGAAGGGGATGCCCTTTTTTGTGACTCCTTATTATCTTTCCCTATTAAATATAGAACATGAGGGGTATGACGACGCTACGGTGCGATCGTACATCATGTACTCGAACGAGCTGGTAGATACGTATGGAAGCATTAAGGCGTGGGAAAAGGAAGACATGGTCGTTGCCGATGAGCCGAATGCGGCGGGTTGGCTATTGCCGGAGGGACATAATATACACCGGAGGTATCCGGAGGTGGCGATCTTGATCCCCGATTCGATGGGGCGTGCCTGCGGTGGATTGTGCGCTTCTTGCCAGCGCATGTATGATTTCCAGAGCGAGCGGTTGAATTTCGATTTCGAGGCCCTGAAGCCTAAGGAGAGTTGGGACCGGAAGTTACGTCGTCTGATGCGTTATTTCGAGGAAGACGCCCAGCTACGGGATATCCTGATAACGGGCGGGGATGCCTTGATGAGCCAGAACGCTACCTTGCGTAAGATATTGGAGGCGGTATATAAGATGGCGGTGCGGAAACGGAAGGCGAACGAGAGCCGTTCGGAGGGCGAGAAGTACGCCGAGCTGCAACGGGTACGGCTAGGT
>OICB01001187.1_pt1 | contig 11689 bp, 11 predicted proteins | sample 1581121 | NCBI WGS metagenome assembly OICB01 (sample SAMEA3882544, study PRJEB24775) | human gut metagenome | biome: human-associated habitat; feature: intestine environment; material: feces | place: Netherlands | collected 2009/2010 | reverse complement strand
GGTGTACGGCGGGTAGACGCAGATGGAGTCGCCGGAGTGCACGCCCGTGCGCTCGACCTGCTGCATGATGCCGGGCACCAGATAATCGGTGCCGTCGCAGATGGCGTCGACCTCGCACTCGGTACCCAGAATATACTTGTCCATCAGCACGGGATGGCTCATGTCAACGTGCTTCGTGATAACGCCCATGTACTCGATGACATCGGCGGAGTTGTAGGCGACGATCATGTTCTGGCCGCCCAGAACGTAGGACGGGCGCATCAGGACGGGATAGCCGACCTCCTGCGCGGCCTGCAGGGCCTCGTCCAGCGTAAAGACGGTGCGGCCCTCCGGGCGGGGGATGCCGCAGCGCTCCAGCAGCTCGTCAAAGCGCTCGCGGTCCTCGGCCTCGTCGATGGCGTCGGCGGGCGTGCCCAAAATCGGCAGGCCGATGTCGTCCATGTGCTTTGCCAGCTTGATGGCGGTCTGGCCGCCGAACTGGACCACGCAGGCATCGGGCTTTTCGGTGGCGATGATGTTGTCCACACTCTCCGGGTTCAGGGGGTCGAAGTACAGACGGTCGCCGGTGTCAAAGTCGGTGGAGACGGTCTCGGGGTTGTTGTTGACGAGGATGGCCTCGCAGCCGTGGTTCTTCAGGGTCCAGACACAGTGGACAGAGCAGTAGTCGAACTCGATGCCCTGACCGATGCGGATGGGGCCGGAACCAAAGACCAGCACCTTTTTCTTCTTGGGCTGGCCGTTTGCGGCAGCCTCTGCCTCTCTGGCAGCAATAAACTCGGCGGCCTCGTTGTCGCCGTCGTAGGTGGAGTAGAAGTAGGGGGTGTTGGCCGAGAACTCAGCAGCACAGGTATCGACCATCTTGAAACCGGCGCGGTAGTTCTCCACAGGCAGAGCTTCCACCTGTGCCAGACGCTTGATGGTCTTATCCTGGAAGCCATACTTCTTGGCGGTCTGATACTGCTCCAGGCTCAGAACGCCGTTGCACTTTGCCAGACCCTTTTCCAGGTCAGCCAGGTGCTGCATCTTATCCAGGAACCACCAGTCGATCTTGGTGATCTTCCAGATGGTCTCGTGGTCGATGCCGCGTTTGAGGGCCTCGTAGACACAGAACACGCGCTCCGCATCCTGCACATACAGGTGGGCCACAATCTCGTCATCGGTCAGCTCCTCAAAGGGCTTGTGGGTCAGGGTGTCCATGCCCAGCTCAATGGAGGAAACTGCCTTCATCATGGCGGCTTCGAAGCTGTTGCCGATGCTCATCACCTCGCCGGTGGCCATCATCTGGGTGCCCAGAGACTTGTCGGCGTAGACGAACTTATCAAAGGGCCACTTCGGGTACTTGACCACGATGTAGTCCAGCGCAGGCTCAAAGCAGGCGCAGGTCTTGCCGGTGACATCATTGGTGATCTCGTCCAGCGTATAGCCGATGGCGATCTTGGTGGCCACCTTGGCAATGGGGTAACCGGTGGCCTTGGAGGCCAGAGCGGAGGAGCGGGACACACGGGGGTTGACCTCGATGACCGCGTAATCGTAGCTGTCGGGCTTCAGGGCAAACTGGCAGTTGCAGCCACCCTCAATGCCCAGCTCGGTGATGATATCCAGTGCGGCGGTGCGCAGCATCTGGTACTCGTGATCGGTCAGGGTCTGGGAGGGAGCCACGACCACGGAATCGCCGGTGTGAATACCGACGGGGTCCAGGTTCTCCATGTTGCAGACGGTGATCACGTTGCCCTTGTGGTCGCGCATGACCTCGTACTCGATCTCTTTCCAGCCGGCGATGCACTTTTCCACCAGGATCTGATGGATGGGGGAAAGACGCAGGCCGTTGGTGCCGATCTCGATGAGCTTTTCCTTGTTTTCGCAGATGCCGCCGCCGGTGCCGCCCATGGTAAAGGCCGGGCGCACGATGACCGGGTAGCCGATGCGGTCGGCGCAGGCCAGAGCGTCCTGCAGCGTTTCCACCACCTCAGAGGGGATGATGGGCTGGTGCAGCTTTTCCATCGTCTCCTTGAACAGCTCACGGTCCTCGGCGCGGTCGATGGTCTCAGGCTTGCAGGCCAGCAGGCGGATGCCGGTGCGGTCCAGATAGCCGGAACGGGCCAGCTCCATGGAGAGGTTCAGACCCATCTGGCCGCCCAGGTTGGGCAGAACGGAGTCGGGCTTCTCGATCTCCAGGATGCGCTCCACCACCTCAAGGGTCATGGGCTCGATATAGACATGATCGGCCACATCGGGGTCGGTCATAATGGTAGCGGGGTTGGAGTTGAGCAGAACGGTCTCAATGCCCTCTGCTTTCAGGGCGCGGCACGCCTGGGTGCCGGAGTAGTCGAACTCAGCGGCCTGGCCGATGATGATGGGGCCGGAGCCGATGACCAGCACCTTTTTGATTCTGGGGTCCTTGGGCATTTCAGCGCACCTCCTTTTTTGCTGCTTTGACGTTGTTCAGGAAGCGGTCGAACAGGAACTCCGTGTCTTTGGGGCCGCCGTTGGCTTCCGGGTGGAACTGGACCGTAAAGCAGTTCCACTTCTTGTACTTGATGCCCTCGCAGGTGCCGTCGTTGGCGTTCACCTGTGCCACCTCGCCCATCTCGGCGGGCAGCTCCTCGCCCACGACCGCATAGCCGTGGTTCTGGCTGGTGATGAAGGTGCGGCCGGACTCAAAATCAGTGACAGGCTGGTTGGCACCGCGGTGGCCATACTTCAGCTTCATGGTCTTGGCACCGGCGGCCAGAGCGCTGAGCTGGTGGCCCAGGCAGATGCCGAAGGTGGGGATGCCCAGCGCAAAGATCTGCTTCAGGTTCTCGATGACCTCCACCGGCTCGGCGGGGTCGCCGGGGCCGTTGGACAGCATGATGCCGTCCGGGTTCAGGGCAGCCACTTCCTCAGCGGTGGCAAAGGCAGGCATCACCGTTACCTTGCAGCCGCGCTTGACCAGGCAGCGCACGATATTGCGCTTGCAGCCGTAGTGCATCAGCACGATGTGGGTCTCGCCCTTCTCGTGAAAGACCTCGGGCTTCTCGCAGGTCACGCTCTTGACGGCATCCGTCACGGCATAGGCGCGGATGGTCTCCAGCAGCTTCTCCGTCTCGGCCTTGTTGGCAGGGTCAGCGGGGTCAAAGGTGGTCAGGATGGCGCCGTTCATCACGCCGCTCTCCCGGATGATGCGGGTCAGGTGGCGGGTGTCGATGCCCTCGATGCCGATGGTGTTGTTCTTTTTCAAAAAGCTGTCCAGCGTCTCCTCACAGCGCCAGTTGGAGGGGGTGGTGCAGGCCTCGCGCACAATGTAGCCCCTGGCCCAAATCTTCGTGCTCTCGACATCCTCACTGTTCATGCCGTAGTTGCCGATGAGCGGATAGGTCTGGGTGATGATCTGGCCGTAGTAGCTGGGGTCGGTCAGGGTCTCCTGAAAGCCCACCATGCCGGTGGAGAACACCACCTCGCCCACGGTCACGCCCTGCGCGCCCACGGACTGTCCGGCAAAGACCATGCCGTTTGCCAAAAGAAGATAAGCGTTCATAGGTACTCCTTGTTTCAACACGGTTGTTGTCAAGTTACAGGGTCTGCTTGGCTTCCTGCTTCATCTTGCGGCTGCCCAGGTGCACCAGAGGCAGCTTGCCCTCCTTGCAGATGGGGCACTCCTCGGGTGCGTAGTTGGGCAGGTCCAGCTTCAGGGCGCTGGCCAGGATGGGAATGGGAGACGGAGCCTCGGGCTTGGTGCGGTCCACCACGCAGGTAATGCCCAGGCAGATGCCGCCGGCCTCTTCGATCACGCGCTTGGTCTCCAGGGAGGAGATGCCGGTGGTGACAACGTCCTCAGCAATGATGCACTTTTCACCCGGATGGATGGCAAAGCGCTTCAGGGTCATCACATTGTCCACGCGCTCGGTGAAGATGGCGCGCTTGCCGGTCTGGCGGGCCAGCTCGTAAGCATAGACGATGCCGCCCATGGCAGGTCCCACGATGACATCCACATCCAGCTTCTTGATCTGATCGGCCACAGCCTTCATTACCTCGGCGCAGCGGTCAGGGTACTGCTGCAGGTAGGCCATCTGGCAGTATGCGCTGGAATGGCGGCCGGAGGAGAGCAGGAAATGGCCCTCCAGGAATGCGTCACAGCTCTTCAGAATTTCAAGTGCTTCACTCATTGTAGTTCTCCCTCTCTTTTTTATGAAAAAATATCTTTTGAACGGTATTGTACCACGCTTTTGCAGCAATTGCAAATTTATGCGTAAATTTTCATTTTATACGCATAGCCCATGGTTATTCTGGTATATCAGCTCAATTATTCAGCATTTCGGGCGCAGCCGCGGATCTCCTCCAGCGTTTTCACGCCGTGGGCATCCATCCACTGTGCCATCTCGTCGGCAATGGTCTCCATGGCGCGGGGGTTGGCAAAGTTTGCCGCGCCCACCTGTACCGCCGTGGCACCTGCCATGATGAATTCCAGTGCGTCACGGCCGGTGGCAATGCCGCCCAGACCCACCACCGGGATGTTCACGGCACCTACTGCCTGCCAGACCATGCGCAGGGCAATGGGCCGCACCGCCGGGCCGGACAGACCGGCAAAGATGTTGTTGAACACCGGCTTGCGCTTTTCCAGATCGATGGCGCAGGCCTGGAAGGTGTTGGTCAGGCTGATAGCATCCGCACCGGCGGCCTCCACAGCCTTGCACATCTCGGGGATGTTCTCTGCCTGGGGGCTCAGCTTGACCATCAGGGGCTTTTTGCAGGCCGCGCGGACCATCCGCACCACCTCACCGGCCGCCTCGGCCTTCACGCCGTAGGCCATGCCGCCTACCTTGACGTTGGGGCAGGAGATGTTCAGCTCCACGATGTCCACTGCGCTCTCACTCAGCAGAGCCGCGCCCTCAACATACTCTTCCTCACTGTGTCCACCCAGATTGGCAATGGCCACTGTGCCGTATTTCTGCTTGAGCTCCAGCATCTCGTTCAGTTCCACGTCAATGAAGTGCTGAACGCCGGGGTTCTGCAGGCCGATGCTGTTGATGAGGCCGGATGGGGTCTCCCACAGGCGCTCGCCCTTGTTGCCGTACTGGCCGTGCAGGGTCAGGCCCTTGCCGGAGATGCCGCCGATCTTGGAAAAATCGGCCAGTTCCTCGTACTCCACACCGTAGCCTACAGTGCCGGAAGCGCCGATGACCGGGCTGTTCATCACAAAGCCCAGCAGGTTTGTTTTCAGGTCAGCCATCAGAAGAACACCTCCGTTGCATCAAAGACCGGGCCATTCTTGCACACGCTCTTGCCCTCGCCGCCCTTGGTCTCGCAGGTGCAGCCAAGGCAGGCACCAATGCCGCAGGCCATCTTCTTTTCCAGGCTCACGAAGCAGGGAGTGCCCTTTTCGGCACAGATCCGGGCAGCGTTTTTCATCATCACGGTGGGGCCGCAGATCAGCACGGCATCGTAATCTGCCGGGTCATACAGCTGGGTCACAAAGCCGTGGAAGCCCACCGTGCCGGTATCGGTGGAGACCTTTACCACATTTGCGATGGAGCGGTACTCCTCCATGCAGTAAGGGGTATCCCGGAAGCCGAAGAACACGTCCGGCTTGACACCGGCAGCTGCCAGTTCCCGGGTGACCTGATACATGGGGGCGGTGTCAATGCCGGCAACGGCTTTGATATGCCGCCGCCCACCACAGCGATCTTATGGTATTGTTCGGCCAGGGCCGGGATATCAAAGCCGTTGCCCATGGGGCCGGTCAGCTGGAAGGTATCACCGGTCTTCAGCTGGGCAATTTTGTGAGTGCCCTCGCCGATGACCTGATACAGGAACTCAATGGTCTGGGTCTCCGGCTCCCACTTGTGCACGCTGATGGGGCGGGACAGGAAGGGAGCCTCATCGGCACCCCAGGCACGCAGGGTAAAAAACTGCCCGGCGTGGGGGGCATGCTCCCGGTCAGGCCAGAGGGCACGCAGGAGCCGGATGTCCGGCAGGATGCTCTCATGGCTCAGAACGGTGGCTTCACAGCAGGCTGCACGCATGAGCAATGGCCTCCTTCATGTTCACACACTCGTTGTAAGCGGCCTCATCAAAGGCCACGCCGGGCTGCTTCTTGTAGGCCAGCAGGATGCCGCGGCTGGAGTTGACCACGCCGCCGTTGCCCTTGGTCAGGTACTGGGCAATATCCTCCGCCTTGCCGCCCTGTGCGCCGTAGCCGGGGATGAGGAAGAAGCTGTCCTGATACTTGGCGCGGATCTCGGTGGCCTCCTCGATGTGGGTGCCGCCGATGACCAGACCGATGGAGGAGTAGCCGTGCTCGCCCATGTAGTCCTTGCCCAGAGCGTTCAGCTTGTCGCCCACCAGATCGTAGACGTGGCGGCCGTCTGCCAGCTTCTCATACTCAAAGTCCTTTGCACCGCCGTTGGAGGTGCGGCAGAGGACGAACATGCCCTTGCCCTGCTTTTCGGCATAGGGCAGGTAGGGGCTGATGGAATCCAGACCCATGTAGGGGGCCAGGGTGACGAAATCAGACTCGAAGTCGCCGGTGAAGTGGCCCATGGCGTACATCTCGGCGGTCTTGGCGATATCGCCGCGCTTGATATCGGCGATGACAGGGATACCGGCCTCGCGGACAGCGGCCAGGGTCTCGGCGTAGGCCTTCATGCCCTCCAGACCCAGGGACTCGTAGTATGCGATCTGCACCTTGTAGCAGCCTGCCACAGCCTTGGTGGCATCGATGAGCTTCTTGTTGAAGCGGACGATGTTCTCCCCCTTGGTCAGGGTGGTATCCACAAAGTCAGCGGGCAGGTAGCTGAAATCAGTGTCCAGGCCCACACACACCGGGCCGCGGGCTGCAACTGCTTCGTAAAGCTTGTCCATGTTTGTCATTGTCGGGTTCCTCCATACTCTCTTATTACGAATTAAACCTCTCAGTCAGCGCTGACGCGCTGCCAGCTCCCCTAGTAGGGGAGCCCTTGGCAAAGAGGTGAAGTGATACGTTCTGACTTTTACTCCTCAGCCTGATAGGTCAGCTTGCCACCCTTGATGGTGGCATAGACCCTGCCGTAGAGCTGTGCACCATCAAAGGGGCAGTTATGGCTCTTGGAGTGCAGCTTTTCTTTGTCCACAGTGTAGGGGGTGTCGAGATCCACCAACACGAAGTCTGCATCGTAGCCGGGCTCCAGCTGGCCCTTGGCAAGGCCCAGGATCTCTGCCGGGCGGGTGCTCATCAGGTGCACCAGCAGTTCCAGCGGCAGGCCCTCTTCCCTGCAGAGCTTGGTGTAGCAGACCCCAAAGGCGGTCTCGCTGCCCACCATACCGGCCATGCCCTTCAGCTTGTCCTCCTCGGAGTGGGGAGCGTGGTCGGTGGCAATGGCATCCACCACACCGGAACGAATGCCATCGATGAGCGCCTGCACATCATCCGCAGTGCGGATGGGCGGGTTGACCCGGTAATCGCAGGTCTCATTGTTAAACCACAGGTGATGCGGGGTCACCTCGCAGGTCACGGGTGCGCCGCGCAGCTTGGCCATCTGGATGGCCTCCAGCGCGCCCCGGGTGGAAACGTGGCACATGTGCAGCCTGGTCTGGTAGTACTCGCTCAGCCAGCAGTTGCGCACGGTCTCCAGATCCTCGGCCAGCCGGTAATCCCAGGGGCTGATCTCCATATCCTCGGCGTGGCTCATCACAGTGATGTCCCGCTGGGTGCAGATGGCAAAGGCCCGGGCCATGGTGGCGTTGTCCTGCACACCGTGGCCATCCTCGGTGATGAACTTCACGCTGGCGGGCAGGGTCTTGAGGTGGTCGATGGTCTTGCCGTCAAAGTTCTCGGTGATGGAAACAGTCTGGTTCACATCGCACAGGCCCACCTCGGCGGCCTTCTGCTCCACCATGGCTGCCTGTGCGGCAGAGGAGCAGACCGGCTTTGTGTTGGGCATCAGGTTGACAAAGGTGTAGCCACCTGCGGCCGCAGCCATGCTTCCGGTGGCAATGTCCTCCTTATATTCAAAGCCCGGGGTGCGCCAGTGGCAGTGCAGGTCCACAAAGGCAGGCAGCACGGTCAGACCGCCTGCATCGAGGACAGTCTCCCCCTCCCCGGCCAGTGCGGAAAGGTCCTGACCCACGGCGGCGATCTTTCCGTCTTTCACGAAAAGCTCCACCGGGCGGCCCGCAGCGTTTACAGCGTTGATGAGCAGCATATTCTTTTACCTCCCTGTTCGTATTTCGGATGGGCGGATGCGGGCATTGCAGCCCGCGGACAGGCAAAAAAAAGAACTTTTCCACAAACGGAAAAGTTCAAAAAGCGAAAAAAGGAAACACGGAACCCACCGCAAAAACGGCTGCAAACTGCTTTTTCAGTTCAGCGTTCATTTTTGACAGCATTCGTCCGCTTCTCCTTTTCCTTCGCATTTGTTTTCGTTATATTTTATCATAGAAACGCAAAATGTGTCAATGCTTTCTGTAAGATTCCTGTGTGAAAAGGTTTTGGCTGTATCTCCCGGAATTTTGGCTACTCTACCGAAAACCCGTTTCCCGCCCCATAATCCCTGCGCGGAGGGGGATTTTTCTCCGTCAATTCCTACCAAAGCACTGTACATTGAAGTTTGCATGTGTTATTATAGTATCTGTCAAAAGAGAGAGCCGCACCGAGGCGGCTGAACAAAAAGGGAGGGTTCCCACATGAGCTTATTGGAGGACGCACGGAACATCCAGCGCAAAGATCCCGCCGCACGCAGCGTGCTGGAGGTCATCCTGCTGTACCCCGGCTTCCATATCCTGGTCTACCACCGCATTGCCCACTGGCTGTATGAGCACGGGCACTTTTTCCTTGCCCGCTGGGTCAGCCAGCACGGCCGCCACAAGACCGGCATCGAGATTCACCCCGGTGCCCGGATCGGCAGGTGCCTGTTCATCGACCACGGCATGGGCATCGTGTTCGGCGAGACCACCGTGATCGGCGACAACTGCACCATCTACCACGGCGTGACGCTGGGCGGCACCGGCAAGGACACCGGCAAGCGCCACCCCACCCTGGGCAACAATGTGCTGATCGGCGCGGGCACCAAGGTATTGGGCCCAGTGTATATCGGCGATAACGCCCGCATCGGCGCAGGCAGCGTTGTGCTGCGCAACCTGCCCGCCAACTGCACCGCCGTGGGCGTGCCCGCCGAGGTGGTGCGCATCAACAACAAGGCCGTCAACCCCGCCGATGACCTGGACCAGCAGGATCTGCCGGATGTCATGGCCCAGCGCCTCACCGAGCTGGACCGCCGCATCAGCAAGCTGGAAAAGGACGCACAGGGGGATGTGCCTCCCAGCATCCACGAGGTCATCCAGAAACAGCAGCGCTGAACCTTTCTGTCCCACTTTGCGTGCCAGCTTTCCTCATAGGGGAGCCGCTGGCATGGCGGTACTATCCGCAAAAACTGCACAAAGCTTCTGCAAAACGAAAGCAGCTGCGCTCCGCACACACGGAACGCAGCTGCTTTTCTGTTATTTACAAGGAGTTGCCACCAGTTCTTTGACCTTTTGTGCCGCTGCCGCCACCAGCTGGCCGATGGGCTGGTCGGGCACGCCCACCACGATGTTCTCACAGTGGTTGATGGGCACCAGCACCCGCCGGGCGGGGCTCTGGCAGACTGCCGCTGCCATGGCGGGGGTGATCTCGCCCAACAGCGCGTCAGCGATCACAATGCCGATGGGCCCCACGATGATATCCGCGATGCGGCAGTTCACGACCACGGCGTTCTCGCCGGTGGCGGCGCGGACCGTCCCCGCCTTGAGCATGGCCGAAGTCGCAAGGCTGTTGGTGCCCACGGCGGTCAGCCGGGCTTCCGGGCAGGCGGCAGAGATGGCCGCCACCAGCTGGCGGCCCAGACCGCCGCCCTGGCCGTCAATGACCAGAACGTTCATCAGAAGTCGATCTCCTCCAGCCGCAGCAGAGCGATGATGTAGATCTTCAGGGCCTCCAGCAGCTTATCGATGGGAGCTGCCTCGTTGGCACCGTGCATCGGGCCGCCGAACTCAGGCAGCACCATGTCCTCGTGCTCGGGGCCAAAGCTCACCGCATAGGGGAAGTGGCGGGCATAGGTACCGCCGCCCATGGTAAAGGGCGTGGCATTCTCGCCGGTGACCTCGTTGTAGGTCTCGATGCAGGCCTTGATGGCGGGGGTATCGGCTGCGATATAGAAAGGCTCGGCACCCTCGGCCTTCTCCAGAGAAGCACCCGTGCCAATGGCAGCCTTGATCTGCTCCTTCATCTTCTCGGCGTTGGTGCAGGTGGGGTAACGGCTGTCCATGGTCTGGACGATCCGGCCCTCCCGCATGAAGATGCGGCCGCCGATGATGGTCAGGGGGCCGAAGGGGCCGTCGGCGCAGTCGATGCCCAGGCCGGTGCCTGCAGTGGAAGCGTGCAGCTTTTTCAGGGCTTCCAGATAGGCGCGCTCTGCATCGTTGCACAGACCGTTGTCCAGCAGGTAGTTCACCACCAGACCAATGGCGTTGACCGTGCCCTCGGGCATGGCGGCATGGCCGCTCTTGCCCCAGCCCCGGATACGCACCCCATTGCCTTCCGGCTCCAGCGTGATGTTGGGGGCATTCTTCAGCTTGGTGATGTCAGTCTCCACCAGTGCGCTGGCGCGGTCGGGGACTGCATTGTTGGCAACGCCGCCCTCGAACTCCTTGATCTCACCGTTGCAGACCGGGCTGACCAGCTCCGCACCGAAATGGCCCTTCTCGCCGTTGCACACCGGGAACTCTGCATCCGGGGTGAAGCAGAACACCGGGGCCGGGTAGTTCTTGAGGTAATATTCCACATCGTTCATGTGGGTCTCTTCGTTGTCGCCAACCATTGCGCGGATGGGATACCGCAGGGAAACGCCCTCCTCCTTGAGGAACTTCAGGGCGTACAGGGTAGCCACCATGGGGCCTTTGTCGTCGGCCACGCCGCGGCCCAGCAGCCAGCCATCCCGCACGCGCACGGTGTAGGGGTCAGCATCCCAGCCGTTGCCCTCGGGCACAACGTCGGTGTGGGTGATGGTAGCCAGATACTTCTGGCCGTCTGCAATGGGGCCGGTCTGCGCCCAGCCGATGTAACCTTCGGCGTTGTGGGTGTCCAGGCCAAGCTCTGCGGCAATTTCCAGGGCTTTGTCCAGTGCAGCCTTGGGGCCTTTGCCAAACGGTGCGCCCGGCTCCGGCGTGCCCTCAACGCTCGGCACAGCCACAAGGCGGGTAATATCACGTAGAATGTTATCACGGTTATTTTCTGCAAATGCGTCAATCGACGCCCAGCGGGAATCTAGCATGGGGTTATCCTCCTGATTCAGCTGCCGGTACGGCAGACAAATTTGTATACAGCTATTATAACACGAACAGGCCAAACTGCAAGCAGCAGGCTGGCCGGGGACAAAATGGCAGTTATTTGTCCTTTGGTTTGCCAAACACAAGGCAGAGCCCAGCGATGCAAACGCACAGTCCGACAAATGCAAACGGAATATCTGACATGCTGGTAAAAATCGTATCATTCAGTCCATCCTGCGCGCAGCTGAGCAGAATGCCGAACAATAGCAATGCGATACCTTTGATTTTGTCTTCCATTGGGAACCTCCTACATTTGATTGTGGTAAAAAAGTTATGATATGGCAGTACGTTTGATATGGGCAGGTTTTATGTTCTCATCTCAAAGCGCTCTTTTCATCATTTTGGGGTGGACGGACATAACGCAGCATGC
>OICB01001179.1_pt1 | contig 11727 bp, 9 predicted proteins | sample 1581121 | NCBI WGS metagenome assembly OICB01 (sample SAMEA3882544, study PRJEB24775) | human gut metagenome | biome: human-associated habitat; feature: intestine environment; material: feces | place: Netherlands | collected 2009/2010 | reverse complement strand
GGATATGATCGAGGCGGGAAACCGCTGGGGCGAAAGTCCGTCATTGCGAGAAATCGTGAGAAGGTAGATCATGGACGCAGAGGAAGAACCTCGTGGCGCAAGTCAGTAGAATTGTGTAGTTTAGGATTCCGGGCAGCGGGCGCTCTCTCCGTGGTGCTATATGGCAGGAGTGTACGCTGATGACCCATTATGGGTTTATCGGCGTATTATTTTTACCATTTACGAACACGGAGGAGGTGTGCCCCTATGGGGAAGGTCGCAGGCGCTCAGAATTTTGACGGCAGGAACTGGCACGAACAGCATATCGCAAAGCGGACACGGGCGGCTCTGGACGAGCAGGACCGGGCCTTTGCGGAGCGTCATGCCGGGGATACGCTGGCGGAATTGGCCTGTTATCTGCGGCGCTGCGCCGAACATTGGGGACGGTCCCCTGCCCCATGTGAGATCGTCGGCGGAAGCTACATTGCCGAGCGGTTCGGCAGTTGGTCGGACGCTCTGCGGGCGGCGCACCTGAATCCTGCGTACAGCCACCCGCATAACCGGTCCAATGGCCGATATCAACGGGAAAAGAAGCGCCAAATCGAGCTGTACCGGGTGGAGCGGGACGCCAAACGGGCGGAACGGGAAAAGAAAAATCTGGAGCGCCAGCGGGTCAACGCCGCACGGGCGGCGGCCAAGCAGGCGGACGAGCCTTGCGAAGCCGAGCCGACAGAGGCCGCTCTCTGAACGGCAAGCAATTTCGGTAAGCACGTTGCCAAAGCGGCAGCGAGTTTATAATAAAAATTCTCTAAGGAGGAAAACAACATGAAGAAAAGACTTTTGTCTCTGATCATGGCTGTCATGATGGTCGTTGTGCTGGTCGTCCCGGCTGCAGCTGCCACCACGGACACGACCAGCGACCCCAAGGTGACCGTCTACGTCACCTACGGTATGTTCAAGAACGAGGGGATCGGCACCTACCCGGCCTATAAGGGCGGCCTGCCGACTTCCAGCGCCACCAACTCCAACTTCTACATTGAAGGTATGGAGCTGAGCATCAGTGACATCCAGAACTACTACATGGAGACCACGCAGACTGTTTATGGGGTTCCCGATACCAGCGCATCCTATTTCAAGTCCCCGAACCTGCTGGATGCGATCCTGACCGCTTTCTGGACGAACGAGAAAGAGGGATACTCTGTTGACATCATGGATGCCGATGTCGTGAATGCTGGCTGGGACAGCAATCCGAAGTATGGCAATCCCGGCGGTTATATCAACAGTGTGTATCCCGATAATACCACAGTCACCGTCACAAGTGGCGTTGACATTGATGGTGTCAAGTACACCGTCTATGATGGTTCCGGCTGGAACATTGCCTATGGCACGGATGCAAGCAATATTGCTGCGGCAACTACTTACGGCACCAGTGTGGAACTGACGGGCGGTATGATCATCGTCTTCGATTTCAGCCCCTATACGATTTACGAGGCCGAATAACACAAGCTGCAAAGAGGGGTGGGGCGGACATCCGTCCGCCCCACCCCTCTTCTTGCGTAGAATTCAGATGGGAGTGTAGGTGACACACATTTTATGAAAAAACGACTTTTTGCAGGCTTGCTGGCAGCGGTTATGATGCTTAGCTTGCTGCCAACAAGTGCCTTTGCCGCAGAGGAGACGGACAGCGCAGCTTCTGATGCCGAACTGACAGAAACGCTGCAGCCAAGTGAAAATACAACAGATGTCCAAGATGTTTCCGACATGGAATCGCCCACGGTAGCCCCGACCAGCAGCGGCTCGTCCCTTTCCGTGACGGATTTTTCTTTTTATGCGGCCCGGAGTTGGCGGGGAACAAACTCCGTTCAGGAGCACTCGGAGTATCCGATCCAGCTTATGTTGGTAGACGGCGAGTACGTCCTTTATGCTCCGTTCACCGGGTTATCCCGTTTAGGAAAAAATTGGGACCTGCGTGTCGAGGCTCCGGAGAGCTACACCGACACGTTTTCTCTATACTATCTTACCTATCGTGATCCGAGCGGAAAAGGAACTACCTCTAATGTGGCCTATTCCGTAAATGCAGCCTCCACACAAAAGATGACGGAGGAAGGCAAAGCGGTCCAGAGTGTTCAGACCGATTATATGTCCATCAAGCTTCCCGCAGATGCAGAGGGCAGCAATTTTCTCTGGTCCGAAACCATGACCCTTACATGGACAGAAAATGGAGAGCAGAAAACCTGCGATATTCATGTGCGTCCCTATTGTGATCTGGAATCCCCTACAGAGTTCCATATCATGAACCTTACCGATAAAAAGAATTGCGCTCTTGAGCAGGTAGACGAAACTACCTATAAGGCGCAGGTTGTTGTTGGAAAAGAAACGATTGTGCAGCTGCAGTCGTTAGATAATCGAATTGCAGTGCGCTTTAACGACATCGATCGAACTGGAGAAGCACTTTCTCTGGATACCACAGAAGTTGGTACAAAGACCTATACGATTGAATTGAGCGATAAAAAGGGTGAGGTTGAAACCCGGACTTATCGGTTGATCGTCGATACAATTATTTTAGAATACGATTATACTCCCAAGCTGGATGTAAATAAATCAACAAATAAGGGAAAGGTAACACCGCCCTATCAAATCACGACAGCGGAAAAAGCCACCCTGAAAATGGTGCTTGATGAAACGCAGGCCCAGGAGATTCAGGAAGCAGGCGGACATACCAGCTATAGTTGGACATTGAATGGAACAGAAGTGTCCACAACGGACACCTTTGTGTTTGATACAACCTATAAAACAGGTACATTGCGGGTAAGCTGCACGATCACCAATACCGTCTATGGTATGGAATGGTCCAAAGGTTTTGGCATTATGGTCGTCAACAAAATGCCGAATACCATTGACTACACACCGACAGTCAAAGTAACCAACACAGGCGCAAGTGAATACACCGTAGGGTACCGTGCGGGCCAGTTGACTGCAGAGGTCATTCGGGATGTCAATATGCCAGGCGAGAGTATGCTGCGCTATCAGTGGTACAGCAAGGGTGAGAATGAGACAAACTGGACCGCAATTGATTCCGCAACAGCGAAGGTGTATTATCCCCTGACAAACGTGGAGGGGGCAACGACCTATTGCTGCGTTGCACGGATGGCCTACTCGGCCGCCAAAGTCCCCACCACTGTCCCAGAGGAAGCCTGCGTCACCATCACCGTGAAGGCCCGTGAATGGGCTCCTGAAACGGGTATCACCGGCAGCGGCACAGCGGACGATCCGTATATCCTGCGGAATGCGGCGAGCTTTGCAGCCGTGCGGGACGAGGTGAACGCCGGTATTTCCTTTAACGGCGTTTATTTCAAAATGGCAGCGAATGTGACTCTGCCTGCAGACTGGGAGCCGATGGGCGGATTCCGGGATTCTTCCATTATTGGCACTACCTATGACAAAGCGGATATGGGCAGAAATCTGTATCCCTTCAGCGGCACACTGGATGGCAACGGTCATACTCTGACCATCAGCAAGCCGCTTCTGAACTTCGCACGGGAAGCAGTCGTCAAGAACCTGAACATTCAGGGTGAGCGCATTGAGGGCAACGGACTGCTGCAATACTACACCGTGGACTATGGTGACGATGGCATCTATGCCACCGGTGTTCCCGACACCATCACCATCAAAAATTGCCATATCATCGGAAAAACCAATATTACGCAGTCCGGCTTCCTGGGCGGCTATGCCTCTGGAGCGAACACGGTCGTTATCAGCAGCTGCTCCGTTGGCGAGGATGTAGTCATCGGCTGCGACAAGAATCAGGAGCGTATTGGCTCTCTGGCAGGCGACTTCAACGGGACCATCGTGAACTGCACCAGCGCCGCCACCGTTTACGGCGTGAAACGTGTGGGCGGTCTGGTCGGCGCTAAGGGCCAGTCTATGGGTCTGTGCGAAGTCATGAGCAGTTCCTTCACCGGCAAGGTCATCGCCACCGGCAACTATGTGGGCGGCATCATGGGCTCTGGTTATGTGGCCGATTCCGCACCCAACTCTCCTTGGGCACGAATCATCGGCTGCTTTGTCAGCGGCAGCGTGGAAGGCAAGGACTATGTGGGCGGCATTACCGGCGGTGAACCCGGCGTGCTCCAGTGCTGGGGCAACGGCGCAGGCGTTATCAGCGACAATGTGTTCTACGGTACGCTTTCTGCCACCGGCGAAAACGTTGGTGCCATCATCGGTAAAATCCGTTCTCTGAACAAGTTTACCGAGGTAAACAACAACCACTACCTGACCGGCTGCGGGGCCGATAAGGGCATCGGTGCCATTGACTTGGTAGATACGACCAGCAAGAACTTCCCTGCTGACGGCAGCACGAAATATGTCTGCTCGAACGAGGGATATTCTCAGTCTCCCGGCTTTATGGCTGGCGATTACAGCCGGGACGATGATCCCGTTGGTGCGGATGCGGATAAGCTGACAAAGGCTGTAACTACCGAACAGCTGACCAACGGAACTGTCGTTGCAAAGCTGAACAACTCTGACACCAGCTATCACAACTGGATTCAGGGCGAAAACGGCCCCATTATCAGCGACAAGCCCGTGGCCTATGCGCTGGCCGTTTCCGGCGATTACAAGACCACCTACACCATTGGCGACGAGCTGGACCTGACCGGCCTTGTGCTCACCGCCACATGGACGGACGGCTCCACCACGGAGGTCGATCTGGCCGACGTGGAGATCACCGGCTTTGACACCAACCAGCGTGGTGAGCAGACCGTGACGCTGGCCTACGGCGCGGCCAAGGTGACCATCACCGTCACCGTGCTGCTGCCTGCGGGCAAGGATATTACCGTGTCCTTCGCTCTGCTGGGCGACTCCGCCCACGGCGACAGCGGCGACAAGCACACGCTGGCTGACAACAACCTGGAAACCTGGATCGACACCACGAAGGTCACGGTCAGCAACAACGCCACCGTGCTGGATGTGATCCTGGCCGTCGTTGGCGACAGGTTCGACATCAAGAACGAAAGCGGCAACTACATTCAGGCCATCACCCCCAAGGACGGCACGGAACTGGCTGAGTTCACCAACGGAAAGCTCTCCGGCTGGATGTACACCCTCAACGGCGTACACCCCAACCTGGGCGTTGCACAGCAGTACCTCAACGAGGGCGATGTGATCGTGTTCCACTACACGGATGATTACCTGAAGGAATACGAAGCCGAGCAGAACCGCACCAAGACCGCCGAGGAGGTCATCGCCATGATCGACGCCATCGGCACGGTGGACCTCAGCAAGGCCGGTGCCATCAGCGCCGCACGTTCTGCTTATGACAAGCTGACCGACGCCGAGAAGGCTCTGGTCACGAACTACAACGTGCTGGTGGCCGCCGAGGCTGCCTACGCCAAGCTGGTGACCGAGATGGGCAAGAAGCTGGATGAAATTTACAAGACCACCGGCGACTTCATGGGTACCCTGGGCACCCCCACGGTGAACTCCATCGGCGGCGAGTGGATGGTCATCGGCCTGGCCCGCAGCGGCCACCCCGTGCCCGCCGGGTACTATGACAATGTGGTGGAGTATGTGAAGGCCAAGGCTGACGCCAATGAGCGTCTGCACCCGGCCAAAGTTACCGACAACGCCCGGGTAATCCTGGCCCTGACGGCCATCGGCAAGGATGTCACCAATGTGGGCGGCCACAACCTGCTCAAGGGTCTGGATAACATGGATTATGTGCAGACCCAGGGCATCAACGGCCCCATCTGGGCGCTCATCGCTCTGGACAGCCACAACTATCCGACCTCCGGTGATGTGACCCGTGAGAAGCTGATCCAGGCAATTCTGGACGCACAGCTTCCGGGCGGCGGATGGAACCTCAGCGGCAACGACGCAGATCCTGACATGACCGCAATGGCCATTCAGTCTCTGGCTCCCTACTACAAGGAGAACGAGGCTGTGAAGGCCGCTGTGGACAAGGCGCTGGATGTGCTGTCTGAGCTGCAGCTGGCTACCGGTGGCTTCGGCAGCTGGGGCACCGAGAACAGCGAATCCTGTGCTCAGGTCATCGTGGCACTGACCGCTCTGGGCATCGACCCGGCCAAGGACAGCCGCTTCATCAAGAACGGTCTGACGATTCTGGATGCGCTGGCCAGCTACTATGTGGACGGCGGCGGCTTCCGCCACATCGCCAGCGGCGACCGTGACGGCATGGCCACCGAGCAGGGCTACTACGCTTTGGCTGCCTACTATCGCTTCATCAACGGTCAGATCCGGCTCTATGATATGAGCGATGTGACGATCAAGGCAAACGACCAGCCTGTCCAGCCCACCGACCCGACGACCCCCGGGACGCCTGCGACCGGGGATAATCAGCCGGTCATGCTGTGGTTTGGTTCTGTGCTGATTTCCGGTGCTGCGATCCTTCTGCTGGCTCAGAAGAAAAAGAAAGTCCGGTAATCCCATTTAGGGTCTTTGCGCCGGGGCGCACTCATGCGTCCCGGCGCAATTTCAAACAACGTGCTGGATTTTAGGAAATGCCTAAACAAATGAAGAACGTGAACTATCCCTAAGACCCATCATAGAAATCCATATTGGAATGTAGCGCAAACTGCCCGAATGGTGCGGTTTCTGCACTTACGCTTTGAACCGGCTCTGCTATGCCTTTGGCATGGCAGAGCCGGTTTTTGCTTTTGCGGAAGAAACTCTGAGGTGGTTCCCCAACCGGTTTAGAAAAGGCGTGCTCATTCACACCTTCCGGCGCAGGAGAATCCTTCCGCCTGTGCCGCTCCATGCAGACTGCAGCAAAGGCAGAAAATCTTCTGATTTTTCGGTATTTCGTCCCATAGCAAGCAGAAAATGTGCGGCCAATAGGTGCCGTGGCCCTCCTCCCTCAATATGAAACCCAAAATTCATATTGAAACGGAGGAAAATACTATGGATGGAAACCATCCGAAAAACAAAGGCACGCATCCACGCCGTGCAAAAGCGAAAGACAACCCCTACACGATTTACACAACCGGCTCCGATAACGACCATCCGAAGTACATTCTGGAGTTTACGGACGGCCAGAAGCGGCCGCTGCGGCTTGAAATAGATCAGGCGCTCTACGAGCTGTTTGACCAATTTGAACTGGAGGACAAGCGCTTTCTGAACGAGGTAGACCGGCACTATGAGCACATTGACCTGACCGAAGCCGAGATAGAGCATCGGGCAGCCTTCCCGAAGGAATCTCTGGAGGAAGAAATCGGCCGGGTGCTCCTCTACGAGGAATTACATAAGGGAATTGCACAGCTGACACAAACGCAGCAGCGGAGATTGGCGCTCTACTATTTCCACGGGCTTACCTATGAGCAGATTGCAGCAGCGGAAGGATGCCGGTATCAGGCCGTCCGGGATTCGGTACGGTCCGCAATTCAGAAATTGAAAAACTTCATGAGTGAGTAACCTAACTATGGGGCGGCAGAAATCTTCCGCCGCCCCATCCCTGCATAACGAAAACCAAGAAGGGGCTATCTCACTTAGAGACAGCCCCTTTTCGTATACCTAAATTTGATTGCTATTTAGCCACCGGCAGCATAACCGCCGCCAATATCTTCGCCCAAACCTACGCAGGTATACATCCAGCAAATCTCATCCCCCTGCTGCAGCGCATAGCGGGAGCAGCCGTAGTTGGGGAACCAGCCATTGACCTTGTACATCCAGCCGGATTGGCTGCCAACATCGAACTCATACAGATTCGCAATTCCTTCGACATAGGCACTGTTGTAAATCGGTGTCCAACTTGATTCCATGTGTATGCCCCGCTCCCGGCAGGTGCGCTGCAGTACGTCGAAGACGCTTTCGCCCTCGGAGAATGTTACCGTGGTCGTGTCAAGAATGATGCCATCGGAAGGAACGATTCCCTTTTTAGATTCTTTCACCTTGTCCATGTTGTCAAGGATCGTTTTGCAGGTAATGGAAATCGTGCAGGTATATTTTGTCGATGTATCGACTTCGGCATCTTCCGGCTCCGCAGGTGCGGGCTTTCCATCCGGTACCGGGTCGGTTTGGTATTTATCCTTTCCCGTTGAGGGGTCAATCTCCTGTTTACCGCTTGTAGAAGGCGTTTCCTGCGCACTGTCAGACGGCGTCGTATCCTCCGGTTTCTCCGTATCCGTGGATTCATCTGATGGAGTATCCATATCAGAAGGTGTCTGCACTTCCTCCCGCTGCGGAGGATCAGGGACATTATCAGCAGGCTTACCGCTCTGACCAAACGAAAAGGCCACCACAGACGTGACCAGCACCGCAACGATCAGTGCAGCACCGATTCCAATGGACAGCAGTTTTTTCTTCTTTGGCTTTTCCGGCTCCGGCTGCGGTTCCAGATGCGGTTCTTCAAACAAGCTCATACTGTGACTCCCTTCTGCAGGTAGATTTTCTGCTACACAGACGCTTTTTAGATTGGACAGCAGTTAGGTATAATAATCAACTACTATTATACATATTCTAATAATAAAATCAATGTTAATGCTGTGGTTTGCAAAGAATTCCTGCCTGTATTGCATGGCAGATAAAAATTTTTCAAATCGTGCCTTGTAAAATGGGCTTTGAGTGAGGAAGAAGGTAGAGAGACAGAAACTCTCTACCTTCTCTCTGCTTGTGCGGCGAGTGGTCAAGTGTACCTTGACAACCCCATACCCATTCATCAAGTACATTCCCATAGGCGATGCGATGAGCAGAAGCTACCTTAGCAGCTGCGCCATGACCTGCCGGATGAAATAACCAGACCGCACCTCATGTTGATTTCCTGTCTGCGTTTTGCTTCTGCCGGTAGCGAGCGAGAAAAGCGGCTATCAGCGCACGGCGGCTCCGTGTGTGGCCATGACCGCCTGTGGGGGCGATACTCCTGTCCGGCCATAAAGTCGAGCGTTGAAGCGGTTTCTGCCGTAGTCCGTCGTAACAAGTGGGGGCAGCTCGGAGAGATCCTCGGAGGGGTGCAATTCCTGTGGAGCCGACAGCCATCGGCCGCTTGATGATTTCCTGTGCAGGTGGGGCGTCGAGGACAAATGACCTGCAGCAATGATGTATAACCGGCTGGGAGAAATGCTACTTTCTCCCGGCCTTTACTTAGCCGAAGCGAATACGGCATCATTTGTGAAAGCGGAGGTGAACCAGCTTGACCAACGAAGAACTGAACACGGCCTTATATGAAAAGATGTTTTCCGAACAGGAGACTTACCGGGCGTGGCTGCTTGCCCAATCACCGGAAGAAATTCTGAATCACACCTATGAATATACCGTGCGGGAAGATATTCTGATGTCTCTGGAATACAACAGCCTGCCGAACACACAGGTGCAGGCGTTGCTGAAATCCCCCAGTCCCCTTGCAGATGTGTTTGCAGCATGGGAGGACCGGGAGACAAGCTATATGGAGGAAATCTGGCAGACTGTCACAGTCCGAGCCAAAGAGGAGACACAGAAGTTCCGGAACACACAAAAAGAGCGATAACAGTAAAGACCGGTTGGGAAAGCCAAGCGGTCTCTTTACATAGCCGCAGCAAACGGCAATGAAGGAGGTTTTACATGAGCCGCAAATATTTACGGGGCGAGATCTACTACGCCGACCTCGACCCCGTTGTCGGATCAGAACAAATGGGGACACGTCCCGTGCTTATCCTTCAAAACAATGTTGGAAACCATTTTGCGAGGACGGTCATCGTTGCACCGATCACCAGCCGCATCCATACAAAATCAAAGATACGGCATTTCCGTCGCTACAATGAAACCAGATCAAAGGACGGAGGTGCCTGATATGTTCAGACGCAAAAATGATAAGCGAATTGTTGAGTTAAATCCGGAAGAGCTCCAGCTCGCTAAATATGCGCTCCTGGGTTTCCGAAACAAGCTGGTCGCACAGGGCAAACCGACCGAAGACGTCAATGAGCTGTTACTGAAAATCATGAAATAACCAATGATAGCCGCAGGGAATCAACCCCTTGCGGCTATCATAAACTAAGGAGGCCGATAATCTAAAAATGTGTGCAGGGCGACTTTTATTCGCCCATGAAATGTGCTAAGCGGATTGACAATCGTCCATGTTTTGTGTATAATGAAGCAGAAAACTCATGCTGGAGAGTGATTCAGATGTATTTGAAAAGAAAAGTAGATGCTTTCTTAGAGGAATGGAAAGCAGATAAAAACAGGAAGCCCCTTATTGTCAAGGGGAGCCGTCAAATAGGCAAAACGGAATCGATCCTGCATTTTGCTGCCGATCATTACGAAAATGTGATCGAGATCAATTTTGTCCGTGATGAGAAATACAAGGGAATCATCGCTGACGGATATGAAGCTGCTGACATTATCAAGAATATTTCACTCATTGACCCGACAAAGAAGTTTGTGCCCGGAAAGACGCTGATCTTCTTCGACGAGATTACGGAGTTTCCGGAAATTGCAACATCACTCAAGTTCTTCTGCATAGATGGGCGGTTTGATGTGATTTGCAGTGGGTCAATGCTGGGAGTCAATTACAAGAAGATTGAAAGCAACAGCGTAGGGTATAAAAAAGACTATGAGATGTTTTCGATGGATTTCGAGGAGTTCCTGTGGGCAAAGGGTTATGGAGATGGTACGGTAGAAAACCTGCTTTCCCACATGAAGGAATTTAAACCTTTTAGCGAGTTGGAGATGAATGTCTTCCATTCACTGTTTCTGGATTACAATATCCTTGGTGGAATGCCTGCTGTCGTCACGGAGTATATCAAGCGAAACACCTTTGAGGGATCGCTTGATACGCAGAAGCAGCTCATAGCGGACTATAAAGAAGATATTCGCAAGTATGCCGCCGGAATCGATCAAACAAGAATTATCAATGTGTTCAACCGGGTCGCACCGCAGCTTGCAAGGGAAAACAAAAAATTCCAGATTTCCAAGGTGGCATCCGGCGCAAGATTCCGGGATTATCGAGGATGCGCGGAGTGGCTTTCGGATGCAGGTATGGTCAACATCTGTTACTGCATGGAGTTTCCGGAGCTGCCGTTGGGAGGTAATTACGAGCCTGACACATTCAAGCTGTATTTTGCGGATACGGGTCTTTTGGTATCCATGCTGGATGATGAATCGCAGGAGGATTTAAGAGCCAATAAGAACCTGGGTGTTTATAAGGGAGCCCTCTATGAGAACATGGTAGGAGAAGCTCTCATCAAGCAAGGATATAAGCTGTTCTATTACAAAAAAGAGAATTCCACGCTGGAAGCCGATTTCTTCATTCGTTCAACCGAATCCTTGATTCCTGTTGAAGTAAAGGCGAAAAGTGGAAGGGCAAAATCAATGAAAACATTGATTACCTCTGATCACTACCCGGATATCAGATATGGGATTAAGCTGTCAAAGAACAATATCGGGCATGAGGATAGGATATACACCTTCCCGTACTTCCGTGCATTCCTGCTGAAAAGATTTATGGCTGGTTTTCACGCTGAAGAAGAAGCGGAATAACAAAGACGGCCTGGGGAACAAACAGCAGAAAAAATCTGGCAAAAGTTCCCTACAAAACTGAATACAACCTGATTCGACCGTTCATTGAAAAAGTGGACGGTCTTTCTTTTTGTCAAAGTTCACTTCCGTTGAGAACTTGGCTAAAAATATGTTCAACTTCTCAATTGGAATGTTACATAGCCGCCGGTGATTCCCTCATCGGCGGCTAAATCTTTATGAAGGATAAAACCAAATGACAAACGAAGAACTGAACACCGCTTTATATAAGAAGGTGTTCGCAAAACA
>OICB01001176.1_pt1 | contig 11747 bp, 11 predicted proteins | sample 1581121 | NCBI WGS metagenome assembly OICB01 (sample SAMEA3882544, study PRJEB24775) | human gut metagenome | biome: human-associated habitat; feature: intestine environment; material: feces | place: Netherlands | collected 2009/2010 | reverse complement strand
GAAATACCGGTCCGGGGCCTGAAAGCGGACCGTTCTGCCGTACAAACGCCGCAGGGCGGCAGCCGGGCATGGAAAATCCCCGCAACGGGAGGCCGGAGGCATATTGTTGTATGGCAGACAACAAACCCACTAATCTCCAAAAAATCCGGCCCCCGGGTTGCGGGGATTCAGGCGATGTCGGGAGAGGGCCCGGCCCCGCGGGGGTCCGTGCCGCTCCGCCGGAAAGCCGGCGGCTCCCGCGCCGACAGACAGTTGTCGGCCGCATGTGTCGCGGAATACGGTGTGCGGAGGTTCAAAACGGATGCGCACCCTGCCCTTCATACGATCTGCCGCAAGCGGAAGATCTGACCGGACGCCGGAAAGAGATGATATCGCCGTTTTGATTTCCACCCGTAATCCCGCAGGTTGCAAATCACGTAAAAACGCCAAAGGCAGGTCTTCTGACTCGTTCCGGTTCCGCGCCTTCCCGACTTCGGCAAGCCAGTGGCAATTGATTGCGAAACCCCTTTTACTCCTTCCGGAGCAGGAACTCACAGCAATGGGTATTGTTGCAGATTCTCACTGCATTCCCTTTTCATCCCGACATCGGCCCGCCCGGGCGGGTGTGTCGCGGAGACCTTTGCAACGCAAAGATAGGGATAATATCCGAATCCGCAAATTTCGGCGCAGGGTTTTGCCGCACCGGAAGGCGTGTTACCGCACGAACCGGAAATCGGCGATGACGGCCCGGTGATCGCTGACCGCATCGGGCAGCGTGCGGTAGCCGACGCACCGCAGGGAGTCGTTGCAGAAGATGTAGTCGATGCGCAGCACTCCGCCCAGGGAACGGAACGTGCTGCCGTAGCCGCGGCCGGCGGCCCGGAATCCGTCCTGCAGGCGGCTGTCGATGCGGCGGTAGGTGTACGAAGAGGGGGTGTCGTTGAAATCGCCGGCCAGGATGAGCGGCCCGCGCACGGAGTCGATCAGCTGCTCCAGTTCATGGACCTGCCGGGCCCGGAGCCGGCTGTTGCGCTCCACCTCGCCCAGCAGCGCCTCGACGGGCGCCTCGCGGTCGTGCTCTTTCCGGTAGCGGGCACGCAGCGAGGCAATGCCGGTGCTTCGCAAATGCACCGAAATAACCCGCACCGTATCTCCACCAACGACAAGATCTACCCACAGATAAGCATTTCGGGATTCAGCAAAGCATGCGTAGCGGTGATTCACGATCGGATAGCGGCTCAGGATCGCCTCCCAGCCGTCCTGCACCGAATAGGGAAAGCGCGGCGTGAAACAGCCGAGCAGGCTGTCGACTGAAGTATCCGCAAAGACCGGAAACTCCTGCAGGCAAAGCACGTCGACCCGCTCCCGGGACATGATCCCGGCCACGGCATGCGCCGTGCGGTAGCGGGATTCCCCCAAATTGAAGTTGAAGGCATTGAGCGACGCCACGCGCAGGTCGGAGCGGGTCCGGGCATCCGTGGCGGGATGGAGCTGCACCATGGCCGCCACGTATTCGCCGTTGGAGAGCAGCGCCGCGAGCGGCAGCAGGCAGACCAGCCAGCGGCGGCGCAGCAGCCAGTAGAACAGCGCCGCCAGATTCAGCAGCAGCACCCCCGGCATGGAGAGGGCCAGCAGCGCCCAGAAGCGGCCGGTCTCGGGCGAGATGTCCGACGCATGACGGCACAGCAGGGCCGCGGCAAGCAGCAGCCCCGATGTGACGACCGACAAAAGGTCGAACAGCACAGCGATTTTCCGTCCCATTCCGATCCGGCAATTACACGAAAGTAGGAACAAAGATACTCCGTTTTTTCGGGATTCGGCCACTGTGGCGGCCGAAAAACGGCAAAAAGTCCCGTTGTCGGGACACAAACGCCATGCCGGAGCCTACTCGACCACCAGGGCGTGGCGGTAGCCGTCGACCTTCGCCCAGTCGCCACGCGTGAAGTCCGGGACGGCCACCGGAGCGCTGTTGTGCGCGAGCGACATGCGCGTCAGGGCCCCGATGCACGACCATTCGGCCGCATCGTAGACATCCTGATCGAGCGGCAGGCCGTGGTGCAGGCAGTAGATCAGCCGATAGTCCATGATGAAGTCCATGCCGCCGTGGCCGCCCACCTCGCGCGCCTTCTCCCCGACCTCGAGCAGAATCGGGTGCCTGTAGCGGGCCATCAGCTGCTCCTTCACCTCCTCCGACACGAAGCCGTGCGCCGAGAGGTTCTCGTGGTCCGGGATGCCGCTGCCGGCCAGCTGCTCGGGCCGGAAGGCATACCCCTCGACGGGGTACTTGTTGGCGAAACCCTCCGTGCCGGTCAGCTGGTACATGCGGCTGTAGGGGCGCGGCGTGTAGACGTTGTGCTGGAGGTGGATCGTGCGCCCCTGCTCGGTCCGGATGAGCGTGAGCGTATGGTCGGCGTTGGCAAAGGTCTTGGCGCCCATCTTCTCGCGTGCGAGTTTCAGCCCGTTGACCGACTTGGTGTCCATCGCCACCAGGTAGCTCATCCGGTCGCCGCGGTGGATGTCCAGCAGCTGGCACGCGGGGCCGAGTCCGTGCGTGGCGTAGACGTCGCCGCGGTTCTTCTGGTTGAAGTCCAGCCGCCAGTTGCCCTGGTAGTAGTCCCAGAACTCCTCCAGGTTGTGGATATAGGAGCCCTCGACGTGGAGAATCTCCCCGAAGAGCCCCAACTGGGCCATGTGGAGCGTCGTCAGCTCGAAGAAGTCGTAGACGCAGTTTTCGAGCATCATGCAGTGGCGCTGCGTCCGCTCGGCCGTATCGACCAGCTGCCAGCACTCCTCGAGCGTCATCGCCGCGGGGACCTCGAGGGCCACGTGCCTGCCTTGCTCCATGGCGTAGACCGCCATCGGGGTGTGCAGCTGCCACGGCGTGGCGATGTAGACCAGGTCGATGTCGTCGCGGCGGCAGAGCTCCTTCCACCCCTCCTCGCCACTGTAGGAGGCCGCTTCGGGCAGACCGCGCCGCACGAGAATCTCCTGCGCGGAGGCTACCCGCTCGGGGTATAGGTCGCATAGCGCGCGGATCTCCACGCCGTCGAGGTGCGTGAAGCGCTCCACGGCCCCCGGGCCGCGCATGCCCAGGCCGATGAAGCCCACACGGACCGTGTCGATCGGTGCGCAGCGGAAGCCGAGCACCGACTGCTGCCCGGGCTCGTCAAAAACAATCACGCCGTCGCGCACCGAGTAACCGTCGTGCGCACGGCATCCGGCAAGCAGCAGGCACGCCAGAGCGCACCACCACATCATAAACGTCTTCATCTCCGAGGGGTTTGAGGGGTTTGTACAAATGTAGGAATTATTTTGAAAAATGCCCCCGTTTGCGTACTTTTGTCGGCATAAAATCTCACCCAATGTCTCGAAGATTCGCGGCGGTCCTTCTTTCGGCGCTCCTGCTCGCTCCGGCGTGGCTCGGTGCGACGGGATTCACCCTGCCCGTGGCGCTCGTCCCGCTGCTGTGGGTGAGCGCCTCCTACGACGCCTCGCGCCGCGCCTGGTGGGGCATGTTCGGCTGGGCGACCCTCACGTTCGTGCTGTGGAACGCCGCCACCGTCTGGTGGATCTGGTACGCCACTCCCGTGGGGCCCGTCGCGGCGACCCTCGTCTCGACCACCCTCAACCTGATCGCCTTCATGCTCTTCCATACCGTCTCCAAGCGCGCCCCCAAGGCCCTGGCCTACACGACGCTCGTCGCGGCATGGATCATGACCGAATACTGGTACACGACGGGGGAGTTCTCGTGGCCGTGGCTCATCCTCGGCAACGGATTCTCGCACGACGTGTGGGCCGTGCAGTGGTATGAATATACCGGCGTCTTCGGCGGCTCGCTCTGGGTGCTCGTCTGCAACATCCTCTTTTTCGAGGCGTGGCAGCAGCGCCGCAACCTCCGGCGCTGGAGCGCGGCGGCCGCAGCCCTGCTGCTGCCCGTCATCGGCTCGCTCCTTGTCGGATGGACGTGGGACGACCCCGACGAGGGGAGCGTCACGGTGAGCATCATCCAGCCCAACGTCGACTGCTACGACAAGTTCCACGAGGACGAGGCGCTGCAGGAGCGCAACATTCTGGAGCTGCTGGCGCAGGTGCCGTCCGATGCCGACTTCATCCTCCTGCCCGAGACCGCCGTGCCGGGCTACTACTGGGAGCCGGGGCTCACGGAGCAGCCCGGCGGCTCCGCTCCGGGCGCCTTCTGGCAGCAGCTGCGCGACACGTTGCGCGCCGCACACCCCTGTGCCCTGCTCGTCACCGGAGCCGGGACGCGCGTGCTCTACACCGGCGGCGTCTACCCCCGCACGGCCCGCAGCATCCCCTTCAGCGAGGCCCGCTACGACAACTTCAACGCGGCCGTGGGGCTCGACTCCGCCGGACGGATGCAGATCCACCACAAGGGCAAGCTGGTCATCGGCGTGGAGAACACCCCGACAATCGTCTTCGACCTCATGCAGTTCCTCGTCATCGACCTGGGCGGCGTCGTGGGGCAGATCGGCATGGGACAGCACGGCACGGCCTTCGAGCACGGCGGCGTGCGCATGGGCCCGGCAATCTGCTACGAGGGGCTCTACGGCGACTTCTTCGGCGATTTCGTGCGCCGCGGCGTCCAGTTCATGGCCATCGTCTCGAACGACGGCTGGTGGGGCGATACGCCCGGCTACCGTCATCTCTTCTCGATCTCGCGCCTGCGCGCCATCGAGCACCGCCGCGCCATCGCCCGCTCGGCCAACACCGGCCGCTCGGGATTCATCTCCCCGCGCGGCGAGGTGGGCGAGACCCTCGGCTGGGAGGAGCGCGGCGTCCTCACGGCGCGCGTGCCACTCTGCTCCGCACGGACCTTCTACACCCGCTACGGCGACTACCTGGGCCGCATCGCGCAGTACGTGACGCTGCTCTCGGTGCTCTACTTCGTCGCCTACCGCGTCAAGCGGCGGAATTACCTCGTACCGTAATACAAACAATCCGCATCCCGATATGAACTACAATCAAACCCTCGAATTCCTCTTCCAGTCGCTCCCGGCATTTGAAACCAAGGGCGCGACGGCCTACAAGCCGGGATTGGAGCGCATCGCCGCGTTCTGCCGCCACCTGGGCAATCCGCAGCGCAACTTCTTCACGATCCACGTCGCCGGCACGAACGGCAAGGGGTCCGTGTCGCACATCATCGCCTCGGTGCTCCAGCAGGCCGGATACCGCACGGGGCTCTTCACCTCGCCCCACCTGCAGGACTTCCGCGAACGCATCCGCGTCGACGGCGAGATGATCCCCAAGCAGAAGGTCGTCAACTTCGTCGACAAGCACCATGACAAGATGGTCGAACTCGACCTCTCGTTCTTCGAGATGACAACGGCCATGGCTTTCGACTACTTTGCGCAGAGCGAGGTCGAGGTGGCCGTCATCGAGACGGGGCTCGGCGGACGGCTCGACGCCACGAACGTCATCGTGCCGATCCTGAGCATCATCACCAACATCGGGCTGGAGCACACGGCCCTGCTGGGCGACACGCTCCAGAAGATCGCCGCCGAGAAGGCCGGCATCATCAAGAAGAGCATTCCGGTGGTCATCGGCGAGAGCGACGTGCGCTACAACAGCGTCATCGAGCAGGCCGCCGCGGCCAACAAGTCGAAGGTCGTCTATGCCGAGCAGGTCTTCACGTGCGAAGAGCACCGCATCGAGGGCGAGAGCCAGCTCTTCCGCCTGCGCCGCACGCGCGACGGACATGAGTTCGACGTCGAACTGGACCTGCAGGGCAACTATCAGGTGCACAACGTCATCACGGCCTCGGCCGCCGTGGACTTCCTGCACGAGGAGACGCCGCTGACCATCTCGCGCCGCGCCTACATCGAAGGAATGCGCTGCGCCGCGGCCAACACGGCCCTGATGGGACGCTGGCAGACGCTGGCTGAATCGCCGCTCACGGTCTGCGACACGGGCCACAACGCCCACGGCATCGCCTACGTGGCCGAGCAGCTCAAGAGCACGCCGCACCGGGAGCTCTACTGCGTTATGGGCTTCGTGCGCGACAAGGACCTGGCGCACATCCTGCCCCTGCTGCCCCGCGACGCACACTACATCTTCACGCAGGCCCGCAGCGAACGGGCCCTGCCGGCCGACGAACTGACGGCCAAGGCGGCGATCTACGGTCTGCAGGGCGAGGCGGTCGGCGACGTGAAGGCTGCCGTGGCCCGGGCCCGGGAGCTGGCCGCAGCCGAGGACATGATCTTCATCGGCGGCAGCACCTACGTCGTGGCCGAGGCGTTGTAGGACGCCCCGACGCCATACCTAAACAGAAAGAATCCGTCCGGACCAATCCGGACGGATTCTTCGTATCTTTGGTTGCAGGCAGCGCCGGGGCAGGTGCGTTCCGCCCGGGGACAAACCCGGGCACAGCCGCGGCAGGTTGCTCCGGCAGGTCGCTTCGGCTGGGCCCGTTCGGTATGCACGGGCGCAGGGTCAAGATGCACAGACGCAGGATCGGGAAACCCGGCATGCGTCTCTCCGCACGGCAGCCGCCCTCCGGCACGGAAGCGTCCGTCCCGCAGCCGCCCGCCGGCCGACCGCCGCACTCCTCCGCACTCCGGCTCTCCGCCTATCCGCCCATCCGGCTCTCCGCCCATCCAGACTTCCGGCTCTCCGCCTATCCGGCCTTCCGGTTCTCTGACCCTCCGGCCCTTTGCCCCTTTGGACCTCCGGCCCCCGCGGATCAGGCCTGTCCCATCTTGGGACCGCCGTCCGATGCGGGCTGCGGCTTGGGTATCTCGATCTTGCCCACGTTCGTCTCGTAGCGCACGATGTTCTCCTGCAGCGAGCGCAGCAGCCGTTTGGCATGTTCGGGCGTCAGGATGATGCGGCTCTTCACCCGCGCCTTCTGCACGCCCGGCAGCACGGTCACGAAGTCGAGAATGAACTCCGAAGTCGAATGCGATATGATCGCCAGATTCGAGTAGTGGCCCTGGGCCACGTCGTCGCCGAGCTCCACGTCGAGCCCGAATTGTTTCATCTCCGCCATGATCGATAAGGTGTTGTTTCACAAAAATAACGAATTTCGGGCCGCCACCGGTATCTCCGCCGCCAAAAGTTTTCGATATTTTATCAACATCCCCCGACGGACGGAACAAACACCTCCCCTTTTTTTGCCCGCCGCTACGCGGAAATCGGAGCTTTTTCGTATCTTTGCCTTCCCAAGAGGAGAGGAGTATTAACCCGCGCTCGACGGAGCACGGCAAAACGTAAAAAATGGCATTCGACATCCTGGCAGTCCTTTTCCGCGGCATCTGCGTGGGGCTCGCGGCTTCGATCACGGTCGGCCCCGTGGCGGTGCTCTGCATCCAGCGCACCCTCTCGAAAAGCCGCCGCTCGGGCATCGTCTCGGGCATCGGCGTCGCCTGCGCCGACACCTTCATGGCCATGGCAGCCCTCTTCTTCTACTCGATGCTCCAGACCCAGATCGAGCAGTACAACACGCTGCTGCGCGTCATCGGCGGCATCTTCGTCGTCATCGTCGGCGTCTACATCTTCTCGCAGAACCCCGTGCCGCAGATCCGCCGCAACCGCGCCGGAAAGAGCTCCCTGTGGCAGGACTTCGCCTCGATCTTCGGACTGACGATCGCCAACTTCATCATGGTCGTGCCCTACATCCTCGCCTTCTTCGCCGTCTTCAAGATTTCGAGCGTCGACATGACCGACTCGGGCTTCGAGGGCTTCATGCGCGCCGTCTTCGTCATCATCGGCTTCTTCGGCGGCGCCGCGGCGTGGTGGAGCGCTCCTGCCTGCCCTTCGACTTCTGGCTGGATTTCGACTTCTGCACCGAGGAGGAGCTGCGCCGCAGCGGCGTGGCGGAGGAGTACCGCCTCTTCCGCCGCCGCTTCCGCCCCCGCCACATGCTCACGATCAACCACGTCGCCGGGCTCCTGATCGGCATTCTCGGCATCTACACGATACTATCCACCTTTTTTGACATATTCCCCAATGTCGGACACTGAAAAGAAAATCATAATCGCCGTGGACGGCTTCTCGTCCTGCGGCAAGAGCACCTTCGCCAAGGCCATCGCCGCACGCCTGGGCTATATCTTCATCGACACGGGCGCCATGTACCGCGCCGTGACGCTCTACGCCCTCGAGCACGGCGCCATCCGCTCGGGCATGGTCGACGAGGAGGCCGTCGTGCGGCTGCTCGACGACATCACGATCACCTTCCGCTTCAACCCCGAGCGGGGCGCGAGCGACATCTACGTCAACGGCGACCTGGTCGAGGGCAAGATCCGCACGATCGAGGTCTCGAACTGCGTGAGCCGCGTGAGCGCCATCCCGCAGGTGCGGCGTAAGCTCGTGGCCATGCAGCAGGAGATGGGGCGCCGCCGCGGCGTGGTGATGGACGGCCGCGACATCGGCACGGTGGTCTTCCCCGACGCCGAGCTCAAGCTCTTCATGACGGCCGACCCCGCGGTGCGGGCGCAGCGCCGCTACGACGAACTGAAGGCCAAGGGCGAGCGCGTGACGCTCGAGGAGATCGAGCGCAACGTCCGCGAGCGCGACAAGGCCGACATGAGCCGCGCCGTGTCGCCCCTGCGGCAGGCCGACGACGCCATCGTACTGGACAACAGCCACATGACCGTCGACGAACAGATGGTATGGTTCCTCGATAAATTCAAGGCGGCGTGCGCATCGAGATAGACGACAAATCGGGATTCTGCTTCGGCGTGGTCCGGGCGATCACGGAGGCCGAGAAGGCCCTCGCGGAGGGCGGCACGGTCTATTCGCTCGGCGACATCGTCCACAACCGCATCGAGGTGCAGCGTCTCGAACGCCTCGGGCTGCAGACCGTGACGCACGACGAGATGCCCCGCCTGGCGGGGTGCCACCTCTTCATCCGGGCGCACGGCGAGCCGCCGACGACCTATGCGCGGGCCCGCGAGCTGGGCATCGACCTGATCGACGCCACCTGTCCGGTGGTGGCACGGCTCCAGACGCGCGTCGTCCGGGCCCATGAACTCATGCGCCCCATAGACGGGCAGGTGGTGATCCTCGGCAAGCGGGGGCACGCCGAGGTGGTGGGGCTCACGGGGCAGGTCGACGCCCCGACGATCGTCATCGAGGGGCCGCAGGACCTCGACGCCATCGACTTCGCGCGGCCGGTCTACTTCCTCTCGCAGACGACGCAGAGCATCGCCCTCTTCGAGCTGCTGTGCGACGAGATGCGCCGCCGCGCGGCCGACCCCGCGCAGGTGCGGATCGAGGATACGATCTGCCGGCAGGTGGCCAACCGCGAGGAGCACCTGGCGGCCTTCGCCCGGCGCTTCGACGTCGTGATCTTCGTCTGCGGGCGCAAGTCGTCGAACGGCAAGGTGCTCTCCGAGGTGTGCCGCCGCGCCAACGCGGCGACCTACAACATCGAGGAGGCCGCCGAGCTGGAGCCGCAATGGTTCGCCGGCGCCGCGTCGGTGGGCATCTGCGGCGCCACGTCGACCCCCAAGTGGCTCATGCAGCAGGTCGCCGACGCCGTCGGCCGGATCGTCCCGCCGCAGGAGGAGAAGGCATAGAGGGACACGGGGCTTTCAGCCGCCCACATCCCCACGATTTGAAATTCAAAGAATCCGACAAAAAAACACAGCCATGAAAAAGTATCTGATCCGTTCCGCAAAATATTTTGTCGCCCTGTGCGTTCTGCTGGTGGCCATCATGGCGCTGAACCGCGCCATGGGCTCGACGCTCACCATCCGGGAGACCTTCTACGTGATGTTCCACACGACACGCGGGCTGCTGCTGCCGGTCGTGGTCGTCGTGCTGGCGCTCTGCTACCCCCGCTTCGGCTTCATCGTGCGCCGCGTCGAGGGCGACACGGAGCTCGACCGCGAGCAGATCGTCAACGCCTTCCGCTCGGCGGGCTTCTCGCTGCGCCGCGAGGAGGAGGGCACGCTCTTCTTCCGCGCCGACGGCTTCGTGCAGAAGCTGCTGCTGTTGTGGGAGGACGAGATCAGGGTTTCGCAGTACGGACAATGGATCGAGCTGGACGGCATCCGCCGCGGCGTGGCCCGCGTGCAGTACCGGCTGGACTCGTACCTGCAAATGAAAAGACGCAATGAAAAGTAAGATCAAGGGAGCCGCCGTCGGCGGCGCGCTCGTTGCGGCGGCCGCCCTCACGCTCTTCGCCGCACGCAACGACTTCGGGCTGGGACGCAACATGGAGATCACGGTCAACATGATGCGGGCCCTCTCGCTGGAGTATGTCGACGAGGTCGACCCCGACCACTTGATGGAGGGGGCCGCCCGCGGCATGGTCGAGGACCTCGACCCCTATACGGAGTACATTCCCGAGGAGGGGATGCAGGATTTCGAGCTCCTCACGACGGGCAAGTACGGCGGCATCGGCTCGCTCATCCGCCAGAAGGAGGACTACGTGCGCATTGCACAGCCCTATCAGCACTCCCCGACCGACAAGGCCGGGCTCAAGATCGGCGACAAGATCATCGCCATCGACGGCAAGGATGCCCGGGGCTTCACGACCGAACAGGTCTCCGAGCGGCTCAAGGGCGAGCCGGGCTCGACAGTGAAGGTGACGGTCGAACACCTCGACGGCACGCGCCAAAGCGTCGCGATCCGCCGCGAGCGGATCGCCATCCCGGGCGTGCCCTACGCCGGATGGGTGGCCGACGGCATCGGCTACATCCGCCACAGCGACTTCACCGAAGGGTGCTACGAGGAGATGCGTGCGGCCGTCGAGCGGCTGCGCCGCGAGGGTGAACTGAAGGGCCTTGTGCTCGACTACCGCTCGAACGGCGGCGGCATCATGCAGGAGGCGGTGAAGATCCTCTCGATGTTCGTGCCCAAGGGGACCGAGGTCGTGAGCACGAAGGGCCGCACGGCGGATTCGCGGCAGGCCTACCGCACCGAGTCGGAGCCGATTCTGCCCGACCTGCCCCTCGCGGTGCTTGTGAACGGCAATACGGCCTCGGCCGCCGAGATTGTGGCCGGCGCCCTGCAGGACCTCGACCGCGCGGTGCTCGTCGGGCAGCGCAGCTTCGGCAAGGGGCTCGTGCAGTCGACCCGCCCGCTGGGCTACAACACCATGCTCAAGCTCACGACGGCGAAATACTACATCCCCTCGGGCCGCTGCATCCAGGCCATCGACTACTCCCACTCGCAGCAGGGCAGCGTCCGCACGGTGCCCGACTCGCTCATCTCGGAGTTCACGACGCGCGCCGGACGCAAGGTCTATGACGGCGGCGGCATCATGCCCGACCTCGTCACCGAACCCGAGTACGTCTCGCGCTTCGCCGTGACGCTCTACGCCCTGGGATTCATCGAGGATTTCGGCGACGACTACATGCGCCGCCATGCGGGCGACACGATCGACGTGCGCACCTTCACGATCACCGATGCCGACTATGCCGACTTCGCGGAGTTCATGAAAGACAAGAAGGTGCCCTACGAATCCGACACGCGGCGGGCGCTCAAGGCGCTGAAGAAGGCCGCCGAGGAGGACCGCTTCGAGGAACTGGCCGCGAAGTTCGAGCGCGTGGAGTCGGAGCTGAAGGACGATACGCAGACCAACCTGGAGACCTACCGCCGGGAGGTCGTCGAGGCGATCAACAACGACATCATCCTGCGCCATGCCTATACGGCGGGGGTCATCGAGCACTCGCTCACGGACGACGCCGAGCTGCAGCAGGCCGTCGGGGTGTTGCAGTCGCCCGACGAATACCGCCGCATCACCACCGAGCAGGATACGAAGAAAAAGTAGCGACGGGCAGGCGGGCGGCGGGCAGGCGGCG
>OICB01001175.1_pt1 | contig 11757 bp, 8 predicted proteins | sample 1581121 | NCBI WGS metagenome assembly OICB01 (sample SAMEA3882544, study PRJEB24775) | human gut metagenome | biome: human-associated habitat; feature: intestine environment; material: feces | place: Netherlands | collected 2009/2010 | reverse complement strand
GAAACGGATAGAAGGCTCAGGGCACAAACGCCCTAAATCCGAAAAGAAATCTTTCACTAAGATACGGGTCTTTACCGGAGAGGCGATCCGGGTCAATCTCCGGTAATTCTCAACGAAATCCAGCAACCCTTTACTCCGGCTATGGATGACATTTACCCCATGCTGGATATACGAACGATTCCGGACATCATCCGGATCTGCTTTGCAACGCTTGCTCAAGGTCTCGGACAACGAGATAACGGGTGTGATGGAGTTCATGATCTCGTGCGTCAAGACACGGATCAATTTCTGCCAAGCCTCCATCTCATTCCGCTCCAAGGTAGAATGGATGTTCTTCAAGCTGACGATCCAACGCTCGCAACCTCGCAAGTCGATACGAGTGGCATCGATCGCCCAATCTTGCGGAACGTTTTCCGTAACGCACCACCGTCTTCCCCGCCTTGATAGCCTCCAAAAACTCATTGGGTAACCGACACCTCGTATCCAGCAACGCGTCGGCGGTCCGGTTCTTCCATTCAATAGCCCCTTCCTTGTCGGTAACAAGTACGGCTGTATCCACCTTATTCAACAGGCTCTCAAAATACTGCCGCCTCACCTCCTCGTCCATCAATCGGCCACGCAAGGATCGCAGGGCTGCGGACAAATCGTCCGCCAACTCCCGCATCACCTTATCCTCGTAAGGTGAACGAACGATCTGGATCAAGTCTTGCTGCCGCAAGCAATCCACCACATAACGCCAATACTTCACCTGCCGCATCTGTATGAAATAAAGATGAATCGAGAAATACAAGATCGCGATCCCGCAAAAAGTAGGACAAAAGATAATCTCCTCATGCACGCAATAGAACAGGAGTCCCGTAGACAAGACGATGCCTACGATGTGCGAGATGACCGTGAACGCATACGATCTCATAAGCCGAACTTCTCTATTTTACGATACAAGGAAAAACGGGTGATACCCAATAGCTCGGCGGCATAGCTCATATTACCATTGCTTTGCCGCAAGGCTCGCTCGATGATTTTCCGCTCGGCTTGCTCTAGATTCAAATCAGGGTCCAGCTCCTTCTTCCGCTCGTAAGAGGCTGTATAGAGAGGGAAATCATCCGGTCTCAGCACCGTACCCTCGTTCAAGATCACGGCTCGCTCCAAAACATGCTGCAACTCCCGGACATTACCGGGCCAAGGGTATTTCATCAGCTTACTCCCCGCCTCCCGGCTCAACCCTTTGATCGTTTTCTTGTATTTCCGGCTATACAGCCTCTGGAAATGATCGGCCAGCATCAAGATATCCTCTCCCCGCTCACGCAGCGGTGGTATGGCTATCTCTATGGTATTGATCCGATAGAGCAAGTCTTGCCGGAAACTCCCCTCGCCCACCAGCTGACGCAGATTGGCGTTGGTGGCGCAGATCAAACGAACATCGATCGAGATCGGTTCCACCGCTCCCAAACGGGTGATATGACGTTTCTCTATAGCTGTCAGCAATTTAGATTGCATCGGCAAGGACAGGTTACCGATCTCGTCCAGAAAGAGCGTACCGCCGGAAGCCATCTCCATACGTCCCGGCTTGGATCTTCGGGCATCCGTGAAGGCACCTTTCTCATAGCCGAACAACTCACTCTCAAATAATTGTTCCGGGATACTTCCCAAGTCGATCGTCACGAAAGCATCGTCACGCCGGGGCGAGTAATGCCTCAACAAACGGGCAACCAGATCTTTTCCGGTACCGCTCTCACCGGTAATCAATATATTCGCGTCGGTCTCCACAAGTTTGTAGATCGTGTCTTTTACCTTCAGCATAGCCGGCGACTCACCGATCAATTCCGGCAATGTGTCGTCCTCCTTCATGGCTTTCATTTGCTCTCGCAAACGTCCTACCTCCTTACGGGAATGGCTCAATCGAATGCCCGACGAGAGGGTAGCCAGCAACTTCTCCGTTTCCCACGGCTTGGAGATGAAATCGGTAGCTCCTACCTTAATGGCCTTGACCGCCTTCTCTATATCCGAATAGGCCGTCATGAAGATCACGACCGCCTGCGGATCGATCTCCAAGATTTGTCCCAAATACTCAAAACCCTCCTGCCCGCTCACGGCATCCCGATGGAAATTCATATCCAGCAAGACCACGTCCGGTTGAAACGTCCGCATGAAATACTCGATGCGTGCCGGTTGTGTCGTTACCTTCACCTTTTGCATGTACGGCTCCAACAGTAAGTTCAATGCGAACAACACATCCTTATTATCGTCGATGATCAATATCTTTCCTTTTTCTTCCATACGGACAAAGATAAAGGGAATAAAGACAGCTTGTACGTGCATTATCGCACAAAAAATGTACGCTATCGCACTACATGAAGAAATACAGATTTTTCTATGATTCTATTTTCTAATACGTTACATTTATGGCATGATATTTGAATCGGATTCAGCGAAATTGAGTCATCAGCGATATTATCAAAAAACGGAATTGCCATGTTAATACATTACTGTGTCATTGCCTTCAAAAACATCTGGAAGTATAAAGTCAGCGCCTCCATCAGTATCCTAGGGTTGGCTTTCGCCCTCGTCTGTTTCGTGCCCATACTCTATTGGATGGATCATGAGACCGCTTACGATTCTTTCTACAAGGATTCCGAATCCATCTACCGTGTCTATAGCGTAGAGAAACAATCCGGGAAAGTAAACAAAGGAGCCTCGAAAGGTATCGAGAATAGCCTACGAGAGCAAGTCCCAGCTATCGAAGCCTCCACCACGCTTATGCTTTCAACCGAAAACTGCCGTACCCAAGCGACTCCTTATATCCAAATGAATATGCTTTATACGGACAGCACGTTCCTAGAGGTATTCCCGCAATCTTTCGTTTGTGGAGAAATGAGTCATCCGCTACAAATCGTAAACAACATGATCTTGAGCGAAAGCATGGCGGTCCGTCTATTTGGCGACGCGGAAAAGGCGATCGGACAACCGATACACACCTTGATGAGAGCCTCCTTGCCTCCCTACATCGTCACGGCGGTGGTAAAAGATCCACCGGCTCATACCAATCTACTGTTCGACGCGATCATCAACCATAACATGATACAGCATTTCTCCCAGTTACCTCCAGAGGCACAATGGAGCTTCTTCGTGATGGACTTATACGTGAAACTCCATCCAAGCGCAGACCCAAAAGCCTTCGCCAATCAACTAAAAGAGCTACCCGAACGTATCGGGGTGAACAAGGAGATCGAGTTGCGAACACTCCCCATCCGTGAGATCCGGCATCATCTGAATGAAGATACACCTTTTACCTTAAATTTCATCGGCTTGTTTGTCGTATCTGGTGCCCTATTATTGCCGCCCTCTTCAATTTCTTGAATTCCTATATGGATCTCTTTCGGCAACGTGTGCGGGAATGGCGTTTACGGACGGTCAACGGCGCAACGAGAAAGCAATTGATCGAACAAATGTCTGTCGAACTAGGCTGTTCCGTACTTGCATCCTTGTTGGTAGCCTTGATCTTCATAGTCCAAGTCAAGCCGCTTTTCGCCCGATGGCTGGAGATTGATTTGGAGATGGGCCGGTTCCTGTTTCTTTTCGCAGGGGTAGGTATAGGTACATTCCTCATCCTCCAATGTACAGGATTAGTATTCTTCGGGCAGTTCAGCCATACGGCAACCACCTCGCTCGTTCCCAAAGAGACAGTCAAACCCCTTTTGTTACGCCGCATGGCCGTGACCTTACAATTGATGATCAGTATCCTGTTCATCGTAGCATCGCTGGTTGTCATGGAGCAAATGCGATTCGTAAATCAAAAAGATTTAGGTTTCGATCCAAAAGGCCTTATCCAACTATCCGGCTTCGTAGACGTATCCGGGAAAATAGAATCCACGTTGATGCAAGAGTTAAGTGCCCTGCCGCAGGTCAAAAGTTTCACCGACACGAACTTTAAGCCTCAACATCATGTCGATCCCATGGCGATCTTCACGAATGTGGAATGGGAGGGAAAACCGCTGGACACAAAGGTGGACTTCCACCTCTATGGAACCGATCACCGATTTGGTGAGACCTTCGACCTAAAGATGTTAATGGGCCGATGGTGGACAGAAGGCAACGAACTTAGTGTCGTGCTCAACGAGTCGGCGGTTCGTGCCATGGGCTTACAAGACCCAGTCGGCAGCATCATCCGTATGCCGTGGTGGTCAGATTTCAGCGTGATCAAAGAATACGAGATCGTCGGTGTCGTCAACGATTTCCATGCGCTATCTTTCCGGGAAAGTATCCATCCGATGCTATTCATTCCTTCGGGTGGACTGGTGAATAATCTGTATATCCGGGTCATACCGGGTGAGGAAGGAAACGTCACCCACCGTATCACGGAGCTACTGCCCAAGATTGACCCGACATTAGCGGACACCCAACTCACCCCGATCGGAACGCTTTACGATCAACTGAACCAATCCGAGATCGTCGGGCTGAAGATCTTCTCGTTCCTCGCTTTCGCTTGTTTGCTAATCTCCTTGTTCGGCATCTACGCCGTCGCTACAGCCTCCACGAAACGGCGGCGTAAAGAGATCGCTATCCGGAAAGTAGTAGGCTCGAAAGCCTCCGAGATCATTTTCTTGTTCTTCAAGGAATACATGCGATTAATTGTCATCGCCGGAATCATCGCTTTCCCGATCAGCTATCTCGTCATGAACTACTGGTTGCAAGGCTACGCCTATCGCATCCAAATCCAGATCTGGTGGTTGGTGGGAATATTCATCACCATTACCAGCATGGTTCTAGGTACGATACGTGAACAGGTATGTAAGGCAGCCAATGAGAATCCGTCGGAAGTCATCAAGAGTCAATGAATGCCTATGAAAACTACAGACTATTCACGATCAGCTTGATAATACCAAGGATTTTATGTAAGTTCGCGATTCCTAAATATATAATAGAATATGGAACATCCATTGAATATTTACAACACGCTTACGAGAAAGAAGGAGCAATTCATACCCCTGCACGAGCCGCATGTAGGTATGTACGTATGTGGCCCCACGGTTTATGGTGACGCCCACTTGGGACACGCACGTCCGGCGATCACGTTCGACTTGCTATTCCGTTACCTTACCCACCTAGGATATAAAGTGCGTTATGTACGTAATATAACGGATGTAGGGCATCTGGAGCACGACGCCGATGATGGGGAGGATAAGATCGCCAAGAAGGCACGGCTAGAACAGTTGGAGCCGATGGAAGTGGTTCAATATTACCTCAATCGTTATCATCAAGCGATGGATGCGCTGAACGTACTTCCTCCCAGCATCGAGCCGCACGCTTCCGGACATATTATCGAACAAATCGAGTTAGTCAAGAAGATTCTGGATAACGGCTACGCTTACGAAAGTCAAGGCTCCGTCTATTTCGACGTAGAGAAATATAATAAAGATCATAAATACGGCATCCTCTCGGGTCGCAATATCGAGGATATGTTGAATACGACCCGTGCGTTGGACGGGCAGGACGAAAAGCATAACGCCATCGACTTCGCCCTTTGGAAATGCGCCCAGCCGGAGCATATCATGCGTTGGCCGTCTCCGTGGAGCGACGGCTTCCCCGGTTGGCACTGCGAATGTACCGCTATGGGCAAGAAATACCTCGGGGAGCATTTCGACATCCACGGAGGTGGCATGGACTTGATCTTCCCGCACCATGAATGCGAGATCGCACAAGCCGTGGCTTCCCAAGGAGATGATATGGTTCATTATTGGATGCACAACAATATGATCACCATCAACGGCCAGAAGATGGGTAAATCATTAGGTAATTTCATCACGCTGGAGCAATTCTTCACGGGTGATCATCCCTCCTTGCAACAAGCGTATTCCGCCATGACCATCCGTTTCTTCATCCTGCAAGCGCATTACCGTAGCACGGTCGATTTCAGCAACGAGGCTTTACAGGCTGCCGAGAAGGGCTTGTCACGCTTGATGGAGGCATACGGACATTTGATGAAGTTGCAGCCGTCCGCTACCTCTACCGTAGACACGAAAGGTCTTCGTGAGAAATGTTTCGAGGCCATGAATGACGATTTGAACTCACCAATCGTGATTTCTCATCTATTCGACGCTACCCGTGCGATCAATTCCGTAAAAGACGGTAAGGCTACTCTGTCCGAGGAAGACTTGAAAGAGTTACAAGAGGTATTCCATTTATTCTTGTTCGATATCCTTGGCATGAAAGACGAGGCTTCCGCCAGCGGCAGTAATTACGAGACTTTCAGCAAGGCCGTAGACTTATTATTATCCATCCGCCAACAAGCGAAGGCAAACAAAGACTGGGCGACTTCCGATGAAATCCGTAACGAATTAACCGCGATGGGATTCGAGATAAAGGATACCAAGGATGGTGCGGAATGGAAACTAAGCAAATAATCCACCAAGCGAATAGTAAGAGGTTATGACAATCCATGAATTTCTTCAAGGCGATAAATTCGCCTTGCTTGCGGGCGTTGAATTATTAGAAACGGGCAACGGTTACGCCAAGGCGCGTATGCTCATCAAGCCCGAACATTTAAATGGTGGAGGCGTATGTCAAGGTGGGGCGATCTTCACGTTGGCGGATCTGGCTTTCGCCGCGGCGACTAATAGCCACGCACGCCTGACATTATCCATTACCTCAAACATCAATTTCTTTAAGGCGGAGAGTAAGGGATACTTATATGCGGAAGCGAAAGAAGCGTTCAGCCATAAGAGACTGGCGAATTGCGAAGTCCGTATCACCAATGAAGCCGAAGAATTAATCGCGACTTTTAATGGTACAGGTTACCGCAAAGACACGGAATTACCCTTCACTCCGTTGGTTTAAAAAAGAAATTCTTTAAAAATCTCTCGCCCCAGCTCCGTGATGAGCTGGGTGCGAGAAACACAAGCCTATCTAAAAAGCTTTCATTTCTTCTGCACCACGATACGGCAAGTAAGCGGGGCACGCAGGTTATAGGAGTCTTTATAATAAACCTCCGCTGCCCCGATCTTCAGTTTCGCCCGGATCTTTACCGGGATATGGTTCTCGTCATCCCCGATCCAGACCTCCGCCGCTTCCTTGGCTTGGGAAAATGCCTCATCGTAGATATCGATATAGAAATGGCGGGTACGGAATTTCGCCTCCTTATGCTCGACGATCTGTTGTCCCGTATAGCGGAAACGAGCGTTCACGAGCTCCCGGCCGATAGCGATCATGAAAGGGAACTCCGCACCATAACTCATCGTCCGCCAATCCAGCGAACGGAGATACATCGTAGCTCCCAGCATATCGAATACACGTCCTTTCGCCATTAGCATCGTGTCGATCTTCGTCTCCTTTAATGTATGGCGATGCGAGTGGATATTGATCCTACCGCTTCCTTGATACTCAAACTGGAGATTATCCACCAGATAGTAGTCTCCCTCGTTCGTGCGCTTCGAGCTGAACAAGAGCCGAGGCTCCTTTGAGTAATGGCAATCCATCGTATCACGCATCCTGAAGACTTTCTCGATCACGCCGGCAGAGCGGAACAACAGGTTATAATGCCATGACGGCGCTCCTTGGTATTCCGATTCTTTCACGGAAAGGGTAGCCAATCCGGCCTTCGACATGATCAGGCCCCATTTAAAATAAAGATCGTAATCCACCCGTTCCCCATGGGATAACGGCAACGTTTGTGCCCGCAAAGACGTAAGACTCGCTACACACAAAAAGAAAACGCATATATACAGTTTAGAAGCGCAAGCCGCCCACACCGCTGTTCCTATTGGACGAAGACTGTGTTCCCTCATTTTTGTAATCTCTTTTCTTTTTCGTTAGCTCTTTCGGTTTATTCTTCGTGATATCGATCGGTTTCTGCCGTTTCATCGGTGTAGCCTTGATATTCCAAGTCTCCTCCACTTGCCAATTCTGCATGATATTGAATATCTTCGGGCAATAGAAGACAAGTTCCGGCTGCCGTTTATCGGCGTAATTACCGGTATCCCAGACACCGTTATCATTCACGTCTAATACTAAACGGGCATAATATTTATCCGGTTTCAAGTCCATGAAAAGCACGCCGCCATCTTTTACCTTCACCTTACGGATCGGCTGGTCGCTGCTATTCAATAATTCCACGAAAGCGGTGGTATCCGCTCCCTCAATATTGATATATAAATGCCCGTACTCATCTTCCTTCTTGATCTTGAATTCCCCGCTATACACATCGTTCCATTTACCATAGGCACTGAATATCGTGGCGGAGTCTACTTCCAAACGGTATTCCTCTCCATACTTCCACGGGCGCTTGATGAAGAAGTTCAAAGAGTTCGTCGTATCCGGAAAGAAATCGAAGTCTACGGCTTCCCAAAGCGTATCCACTTTCTGATCCAGATAGAAATGATCTTTCGTTAACCCCGCTACCGGTTCGCTAAACGTAACAGCGACCGTATCATACAGGTTGATCGAACCGGAAGCGTTTACGTTCATTCCCAGAAACTCGATGGGTTCCGGCTCATCGTCTTTTTTCTTTTTCTTCTTCTCCACAGGACGGCGACGCATGGTAAATTGTACCGTATCGGTCTGCGGACGAAGTATATTCATGGAATCGCTTTTCAGGTAATTCACCTCCACTTGCAGCGTATCTTGCTTCCAGATCAAAGAATCGGTCAACCAGTAATGCACGGCTTTTCCTTCCTCCGCTGTCTGCAAGAAATACCAATTGCTATCCGCCGGGGTGAAATTCAAAGGAACCGGTACCGGAATAGTATCCAAGGAGGTATTGAAACGCAAGGTTAGTATTTTCTCATCCGTACGCTCCGGCTTCAACATATATTGACGCTCTACTTTCTCCTTAAACAGGCGTAACTCGATATTGTCCGGCATAAAATGGGTATAACCGACTGTCATCACCGTATCGATCGTCAAGCTATCTTTCCAAATCGTATCCTGACGGGTCGTCAACTCGAACGCGGGGACGATCAAGGAATCGTAAAAAGCGATCTGCTGCCCGGGCTGGCTGTACTTGTAGGAGCGCATCACATCCTCCAAGGCATAGATCCGATAGGTTCCGGGGGCCATATTACGAATCGTAAACTCTCCCTTGTCGTTCGTACGGGAAGTACGGACAAATGGGATCGTCGTAAAGGCGGAATCCTCCAGATTCGTATGCACGCCGATCGTAATACCCGGCATAGGCTCCAGATTCTCGGCGTTCAGCAAGACTCCGGACACCTCCATACTGTCGATGGATTCGCCGGTAGAGAACGCAAAGGAATAATTCTCCAATACATTCTTCTCATTATTATCGGAGATCGAATTGGTAAAGTCTATCGTATAGGTCGTATTCTCCTTCAACGTATCCATCAGCTCGATGACCGCCTTCCGGCCGTTCGCCCGGATAACGGGTTGCTCCATTTGGGGTGGAGTGATGATCACGTTCTCGGTAGGCTTATCGATCTGGATCAACTCATCAAAAATAATCTCCACCTTCTTTCCCTTATAGTTTATCTGGCCGGGCAACGGCGTACTGCTTACGAACTTAGGCGGAGCCTCATCATAAGGCCCTCCGTTCGGCGAGGCTATATTCGCGCACGAATACAGCACGACCAGCAGAAGTACCCCTATAAAGAACCGTAAACTATTTCTCACATATTTATCTTCCATTCAATACTCTCATTTCAATTGAGGGACAAAAATAGGGAAAAATCCCGTGAACGATAAGGATATATACGCTAATTAATCTATCTTAAAATGAAAAAGCCCCTATCTCCTATTAAATAAAAGAGATAGGGGCTCTACAAGTATCTCAATTATTTGAACGCTACTCTATGAACCTCAAAAATCGCATCGCTTACTTGTATCCTTAAAATATATATGCCGGAATTCACTTGATTAAAATCAAGCGTACCCCCGCTTCGTTCCATTTTCCCCTCAGCGACTAATAGGCCTGTCGCTTGATTATATAGCTGATAAGAGACTTGATTTGAAACAACCACATCAGACAAAATAGATGACTCGTCATTCTCTAATTGATTTTCTATGACATCCACAATTTTACTGGATCCATCAGAATAAACCATATAAGAGCTTTGCACGGATACAGTTGTTGATGCCGCAGAGCCCGCCGCCCCACACTGAGTAGTATAAGCACGACACGCTATATAATAACTGCCCGGAATCGAGAATGTTATATAATTTGTATTACGAGAAGGAGATTGGCTCGCTCCCTGACTTGGTGATACGGTCCATTTATACTCACAAACACTATTATCATAAAGAGGATTCGCTATAAAACTCCCCCCTTGATTTAGGCGTACACTCGGAAGGTCCGGTAACTTTAGTTACTGTTGGATATCCTGCATAAATCGCTTTAGATACCGCAGCACTTTGTCCTCCTAAACTAGCGGTCAAGCGTATCCACTCATCTCCAAACTTACCCGGAGCTATCCCTACAGATACTGTTTTCGTACTCTGTCCTCCCTGTATCTCTAGCTTGCCATTAGTATAGCTCCAAGTCAATTGTACCTCAGAAGGAACAGTTACATTACTAATCGTATAATTACCATTATAGCAAATCACGGATTCTCCAGAAATCAGATAACGGAAAGGTGATACGGTAAATGTCTTAGAGATAGTTCGCACACCGGAACAACCCGACAAGCTAACAACAGCTTGCACCGTAACAGATCCGGACTTCGTAAATATCACTTTAGGGGCAGCTGTTCCTTGCCCTGATGCCACATATATACCCGTTCCGGACCATGTAGCCTTGCTTAACGAAGAAGAAGCGACATCCAACGCTAACGTACTATATTCAAATTGGTAAGCAGCTGTAGAAGTTATCGCTGGATCTGAAATTCCTTTATAAGGACAATTATACCATTGAGATACTTCACCATTTTTCTTCAACCGGACCTTAACTATTCCATCTGTAGGGCACACACTTGAGGTGATACTTACGCTATTCAATTCCAACCCTTCCTTCGTATTTCCTCCATTATTGATTTTCCATCCGGAGGGCGTACTCCATTCATAAGTCATTCCTTTCACTAATTGAGTGGTAAATGTATTAGTCTGAGTTTTTCCAAAAGGAACAGAAGTTGGATAAGCCGTAAAGCCAAATTTACGAGTGAAAGATATAGAGGAATACCCACTTTTATCAAATTCAGCACCTTGATTTACACCACGTACCTTGACTGTTCCTGTACCGACATTATTTGTCGTAATATTGATGGATTCAGAAGAAGTAGTAAATACACCTGTTTGAGTACCACTTTTCCATCCTTCAGGTAAAGTCCACTCATATTTAGTAACCAGATTTTTATCTCCAGTTGTTGTTTGTCCCGGGTAATAAAATTTTTGACCAAGCAAAACTGTTATATTCTGAACTCCATAGTCTAAATTAGTAGAAGTTTTTGAAGTAAGAGAAGGCGGAGTTACTCCATTCAAACTTTTTATTTTTTGAGTGTAAGAGGCTGACTGCACTCCGCTAACTCCCGAACTATAATAAACTTCAGCCGTTAATTTCCCTTGAGGAGTACTACCATTTGTAGACTTCACATTATCCCAATATACTGTTATACCATAGAAATTCCCACCGGGGATTGAGGTTTGGGATGAACCAAGGGAAAAAGACCCACCCGAGACAGTCCAATTTACTCGGGCAATATTACTCCCTGCATCCAATACATAATAATATCCCATTTTTGGAGTAACGAACTCTGGTACGTCTTTGTCTGGTTTTAACACTGGATGCTGTGCCATCGCACTAACTATACTGAAAAA
>OICB01001169.1_pt1 | contig 11783 bp, 14 predicted proteins | sample 1581121 | NCBI WGS metagenome assembly OICB01 (sample SAMEA3882544, study PRJEB24775) | human gut metagenome | biome: human-associated habitat; feature: intestine environment; material: feces | place: Netherlands | collected 2009/2010 | reverse complement strand
CCGGGTATCGCCTTGGTAGGCGATACCCGGGGGCTTGAGGCCATGGGCGCCAATCTGGAGAAACGTGAGGCAGCCAAAGGAGGCAAGTTGACCAACGAGGAGAAGATGGCCTTCTTAGCGGAGAACCAAGGCAACCTGAGCGACCTAGGTTCCATGATGGAAAAAATGCAGGCGACGAACGAGAAAACGACAGCCTTCAACGCCAAGTTCGTCAAGCTGGAACAAATGACCGTGCAGCAAACCGAGAAGATGAAAAAGATACTACAGGCGAGCGATGGCGCAATCACGAGTTGCGAGAAGATCGCCGGGGAATACGAATCGGAATTAAAGACCCTCTATGCCCAAATCTATGAGACCGACGACAGCCAGAAGGTTGAGGAACTTTATGCCCGTGCCGACGAGCGGATGAAAAACTATCGCCTCCGTGCCGCCAAGCTCTGGCGCAACAGCCTGCAAACCCAATTGGATGGGGTAAAGGCCATGTATCCGGACATCGTGAAGTTGCAGAAAGAGATGATGCAGGAGGGAATCATCCCGGCCTGCGCCGAGAAACGTGCCTCGTTCAACGCCGTGACCAATTACACCAATATCTTGCACAAGGCGTATCGCGACTTCCCGCAACCGCGGGTGTTGCCGGTCTACATGGAGACGATCATTGAGATTCCCGAGGGTGAGCACCTGTTTTACGCGGAGAGTGGTTTCGCCACGTCGGTCGACGGCTTCTTGAACAACAGCCGCGTCTACACCGCCGACAATGCGGGCAAGAGATACCTTTACGAAAACGGCAAGAAGCGGGAACTGGGGCCGAACGATCCCGGCGATTTCCAAGCGAAAGGGGCACGGACGGAACCCACCTACGGAGCTTGGACCTCGGCTAGCGGCACACGCAAGGTGACCTACACGCGCGACGGATCGCTTACCCTGCATGACGGCACCTCCTTCTATCCGCTGGCTTTCAAGAAGGAGAGCGACAGGCTGGTGTGGATCATCGCCTCGTCTGCAGGTGTTGAAAAATGCACGTACAAACTATAGCGGTATTCCTCGTTGCGTTGTTGGCGCGAGCTCTCAGCGGATCGACCGCCTTGGCGCAGGATTACCAAAAGATCTTTGAAAAGGAATGGATAGAAGCTGATAAGTACGTGGCGGGATAACGGGAGGTCTGGAACTTGATCTTCCCGGAGTTCGGTATCCGGACGGAGTTGGCCGTGGCGGTTGTCTTCCCCGAATTGGTTCGTTACTCGGCCTTGATGGACTTTATGGAGACAACAGCCGTCAAGGCGCTTTACCAGCAAAAGGGGGTAAAGGGAGCCGATTTCTCCATTGGCCGCTTCCAGATGAAGCCTTCCTTCGTGGAGGATCTGGAACGACAGTGGATGCGAACGGAATGGCGACACGAGTACGGGATCTATTTCGATCTCTCCGAGACGTTGGAGGCCCACCGCATATGCGTACTCCGGCTGGACGACCGGAACTGGCAATGTATTTATCTGGCCATGTTCTTGAAACTGTTATACCGCCGTTTCCCGGAACTGGCCGAGGAGGAGGATATCGAGCAAGTCCGCTTTTGCTCCACCGCCTACAACGCCTCGTTTTACGGCACCTACGAGTGCATCCGTAGCAAAAGCGCCCGCCGCTTCTACCATACTGATTTCATACCGACTCCCGGAACGAAGCGTTACGCTTATTCCGAGATAGCGGTCTTTTATTACAAGATAGCTCTCTGACATGCTGGAATGATTTTTATTTCCCTCCCTTCAAATCGTTCCAGCACTATGTGAAAGCAAGACACAAACGGGGATAGATTCTGGTAGACCCGTCGGAGACTCCGGAAGCGCAGGGATTCCTTCCCTCTGGCTTCCGGGGAATCCGATTCCCCTTATGAAGTGACAAGAATTAAAGAAACGAACGATAAAAAGAATGACTATGGCCAATTACGGTAAATATGGATTCCTTCCCTCCATCGCCCTCTGCCTTCTTTGGGCGACGGAGGTATCGTGGGCGCAGGTGAAGCTCGTGCGGATGCCCGTCGTTGAGAAGAGCGGTTCAATATCCTCTGGGAAGAGTATAATACGCTTATGGAGAATCAATTAAACACCGAGACGAAGCAAACACCCGCACAAATGCAAGGCGAATCGGGCGACGGTGGCCAGAGGGGAACGCTGGGGAGTCATCGACGAGCAAGACCATCGTGCGACGTTAACGGTGTCACACGTATGACATCAGCTGCCTCACACGTGCGACACCTAGAGCCTCACGCCTGCAAGACCGGCAACGAGAATAGAGAGAAATAACAATTATCACATTATCAACAATTTAAAACAAAACAAGATGGCAAAGTACAAGTTAATTAAGAAAGTGAATCCGCAGAAAAGACAGGAACCTGGCAAATGGTACGCGACCCCCAAAAGCGAGACCCCGCTCTCGGGCAAGGCGATGACGTGCGCCGCCACCGCCAACACCACTACTGCTCCCATCGAGATGGAGGCCTCGCTGGAGCTTCTGGCCAAGTTCGTGCCCCAACAACTCCAGCAGGGACACACGGTGAAGATACCGGGCTTGGGTACTTTTCGCCTCACCTTCAAGAGCGATGGCGTGGAAGATATTAACAGTTTCCGGGCGAACAGCATGATCAAGAACGTCCGGATCGTATTCACTCCCTCGAAAGAATTGCGGGAGAGCGTGCTCAGCGGCCTTACGTTCGAGGACGGCGGCGTACTGGAGGACGACATCAGCTACGCTTCTATAGCCGATTACCGTTTGGCCAAAGGTGTCCCGGAGGGCGGCGGAGACTCGGAAAGCCCGGGTGAGATTTAAGGTAACCATTAAAACAGGAACAGGATGAACATTTTCTCTTGCCATATACGCCGGATCGTGTTGTTGCTATTGGCACTCCTCTGAGTGCCGATGGCGACGCTACGGGCGCAGGAAGAAAAAGCGGACGGCACGAACCGGGTGATAGTATCCAAACAGGATATGCGGATAACCGTTCTTTGTCCGCAAGGCGATACGCTCGCCGTTTTTCCCATCGCTTGCGGACGCAATTACGGCGACAAGCAGCAGGAATGGGATTTCCGGACACCGGAAGGGCATTTCGTGATAGAGTCCGTGGAAGATACCTCCCTTTGGCCGCGAGACTCGACGAGGCAAGAAACTCCCGGCGAGATATACGGCCCCCGCTTCTTCCGCTTGAAAACACCCGGCTTCACGGGCATCGGCATACACGGGACCGCCAACCCCCAAGTGATACCCGGACGGATAACGATGGGCTGCATACGCCTCAGCAATGAGGACCTGAAAGCCTTCTCCCGGCTGGTGGACGTAGATACAAGGGTGGATATCCTGCCCGACAAAGGGAGAGAACGCGGCTCGCTTTCCAAGCTAGCCCGGGACGATGATTACTAACAACACTAAAAGGAATGGACATGAAAAGGTTAATCTTATTATTGATATGCGCGCTGTACGTAACGACGGCGGCGCAGGCGCAAATTTCTTTCTATGGTGAGTGGTGCCGGAAAGGGAGTGGCGAAAAGACCATCATGATCTTCGATATGAAGGAAAAGAAAGCCTACGTGATGAACGAGGCCCGGAAGACCTGCATGGTGATGGAGGAGATCGACAAGTTATCCACCAATAAGCTGGTGGGTTACGACTGGGAAGTGTCTCACTCTACCTCCCGAGAGTTTTTGGGCATGGAGGAGATAGACGGTAAGGAGTGTGCCCACTACTATGTCAAGAGCGAATCGATCTACAAGGATGGCGGCAAGGATGGCGCCGGCTATCACGAATGGATTTACTCGCCCATGAAGGTATCGAACTACAACGGCTGCATCGCCCACGGTGTATGTGATGGACAGGACCATCGTGCTTCGCCGCGTCAAGATGGGGCCGCAACCGGCGCACCTCTTCCAAGTGCCCGAAGGGTATCAAATGACTGTGATGCCTGCCGGCGGCCTGCTGGAGATGATGACGGGGAAATCGTGCGAGGAGAACACCCAAAAAGTGGACGAGACACGCGATGCCATCCAAAAATCCAATGAGCAGATCAAGGAGCAACTGAAAGAGGTCAACGACAAGAGCAAGAGCGACGAGGAACGGATGAAGGCCTTGCTCGAGATGCTGGGCGGACAGAAGAAGAAATAGAGAAAAATTATTCACTTTAAAATAACAACGATTATGAAAACGAACATTAGATTTCTAGTTATGATCGCCGTTTCCTTGCTGACGGTATTGGGAATGAGCGCGCAAGAACCTTTCTTCCTACATAAGGAAGGCGTGAAACTGACTTACGCCGACAAGGACAAGAAAGGAAAGATCAACAGTTACACGGAGACTACCGCTACAAAGGTGACGGGAGACGCGGACAACTGCACCGTTACCTACTCGATGATGGTGATGGACAATAAAAAGAACCCGGTGCTCAAGCAACCGATGACACAGACATTCGAGGTGAAGAATGGCACGGTGACCTACGATCCCAAGTCGTTGGTAGGACAGATCATGGAGGGCATGCAAGTAACCGTGACCGGAACACCCTTCCAACTTCCCTCCAATGTCAAGGTAGGCGATACCTTCGGCGACTATACCATCACCTTGAACTTGGCCGGCATCAAGACCAATACGGAGGTGACGGGCGTGAAGGCCGTGGCCGAGGAAACCCTCGACGTGAACGGGACGAGTATCGACTGCGTCGTGATTGAGAACACTACCGTATCGAAAGTGATCGGTATCAAGCAGACCGCTATCCAGAAGATCTGGTATGGCCACGGCATTGGCCCTGTGAAGACAAACATGTATAACAAGAAGGGAAAACTGATGACAAGCCAAGAGCTAGTTTCAATAGAAGGATTGTAAACCATTAAAAACATACGTATCATGAAACAGACATTATTTACATTCATGTTCATCATAAGCCTCGTGCTTATGACGGCATGCGGAGGTTCGCCGGTAGATAAAGCCTTGGCAAAACTGGATGATGCCATTGAAAAGCTGGAGAAAAAAGGAGATAAGATGACCAAGGACGAGATGGATGCCATCATGAAAGACTTGGAGGAACCCGTTAGCGTATTGAACAAAACGATAGAAGACAACGAGGTGGGAGGTGTCACCAAGATCAAGATAATCGCCAAGGTGACGAAACTGACGGCGCTGGCCACGAAGGTCGGGATAAAGAATCTGGATATGGGAGATTTCTCGGATAAGGCGAAAGGAACTAAGAAAGAGTAAGGTGGTATGGGAGATATTTTAACAGGAATCGTAAAAGGCTTGTCCGGATTCATGCTGCAGGATGATCCCGACGTGAAGATATTCAATGCCCAGACCGAGATGAAAGAGTTCTCGGAAAGGGAGGGAAAGATCTATGCCCGTCTCGGACGGCAAGTATATGAGACGGATGGCGGCGAGAACTATCCGGAGATAAGGGCAGAGCTAGATTTACTCGCAGCCAACAAGCAGGCGGCGGAAAGCCGCCCTCGAACGTGCCGAGGCCGAGGAACGTGCCCGCCGGGAAGCCGAGGAGCAGGAGCATAGCTGCCCCAATTGCGGGGCCTATAATCCGGAGGGAACCAACTTTTGCCAAGAGTGTGGAACCCGTTTGACGCAACCCGTGCAACAAGCGCCTGCGGCGAAACGTTTCTGCCCGAACTGCGGCACGGAAGTTATCGCCGGGCATCGTTTCTGCAGCGGTTGCGGAACAAAAATGGAATGATGTATAACAGTTACTTTAAAGAAAGGAGAAATCATGGCTTTTTGTACAAACTGCGGGACAAATGTCCCGGATGGCATAAAATTCTGTACCTCATGTGGTACGCCGATGTCGGTACAGGCACAACCGCAAGCCCCGCCACCGCCCCAGCAAACCTATGTGCAGCCGCAACCTGCGCCTCAGCCACTACCGCAGCAGGCTTATACCCCGCCATCGTAACCGGCTTACGCACAACCTCAACCGGGATACGTGGCTCCGGCGGGCGATCCGAACGCTCCGCTTCCCCCGGGAAGCAAGTATGAACCGATCACGACGGGTGGGTATATCGGTATCTTCCTGTTGATGCTTCTTCCGTTGATCAATCTCATCCTACTCATTATCTGGGCCTGCGGAGGCTGCCAGAAGGTGAACAAGGCGAACTTCGCCCGTGCGATGCTGATCATGATGATAATCGGTTCGGTCTTGTCGTTGCTGATGTTCTTCGCCGTACGGATGCTGTTCGGTAGCGAGATAGACAGCTTGATGGAAGCTTTCGGAGATCTACTCAAATAATAACAATACTAAAATTAGGAGGAAACAAATTATGGCATTCTGTGGAAAATGTGGACAACAAGTGAATGAAGGCGTGAGATTTTGCCCGGCCTGCGGATCACCTATGCAAATAGTTGCCGCCGAACCGAACAGGCAACAGACACCTCCGCCGGTACAACCGACCGATGCGGAATCAATGGCTAAGGCTACCGCCACGGCCGATGCCTTGAGCGACAAATTAAGTGGTATGAACAAGACCGCGGACCTGACCGACCAGTTCGATAAAGCCGATGTAGAGCAAAATAAGGTAATGGCTATCCTTGCTTATTTCGGGATTCTGGTATTGATCCCGATCCTTGCGGCCAAGGACTCGAAATTCGCCCGGTTCCATGCCAACCAAGGCTTGCTTTTATGCATCGCCATGTTTGGCTGGATCATAGCGGACTCCGTTCTGACCGCCCTCTTGCGGGCGATCCTATGGAGGGGATTGGGCTTATGGAGCATCTACTCTCTTTGCGGTACGGTATTGAACCTCGTTTACATCGTGTTTACGGTACTGGCAGTCATCGGTATCATTAACGCGCTGAACGGGCGAGCTAAGGAATTACCTATCATCGGTAAATACCGTCTGTTGAAATAGCATAATAACCCATAAATGTATACTTTATGACAGCAAAAGAGATTTTCTTCAAGACCCTGCAATTCGGTTGGATAAAACTAGGATTAGGATTGCTGAATATATTGATAGCCGTGCTGCTCTTCGCTATCTTGATGGGCATATCGGTCCTGTTCAATAGCGACGGAGTGGTAGCGATCATGTTTTTCATCTGGTTGGGACTTATAGGGGTAGTGAATTTCTTCTTGAATCACTACATCGGTTATCTCGTAAAAGCCGGGCATGTGGCCGTGATCGCGATGGCGTATCAAACCGGCTATGTACCTGCCAAACCCTTCGAGATGGGAAAGACGATGGTAAAGGAACGTTTCGGTACATCCAACGTGTATTTTGCCTTGGATAAACTTGTGGCGGGTTCCATTAAACAGTTACAACGTACATTGGGACGTGTTACGGACAGTTTGCTCGGGGCGCTCCCCGGAGCTGACGGGATAAAGAGCCTCACCAACATGTTTCTCGATATCTCGTTGGGGTATGTGGACGAGTGCTGCTTAGGTTACACCTTTTACCATCCGGCTCAAAACCCTTATAAATCGGCGGCAGATGGTGTCATTATCTATTTTCAGAACTGGAAGACGTTGCTCAAGGATGCGGCGAAGACAACGGGGATGGTCATCTTATCGTTCGTGGTGGTTACGTTGATTGCGTTTATCCTCTTCGGTGGATTGTTCCGCTTGTTCGGCTGGAGCGGTTTCATGGCTTTCATTATTTCATTGTTGTTCGCCTATACAGTAAAGTCTGCCTTTATTGATAGCTGGATCTTGGTGAAAATGATGAGCAGCTATATGCAAGTAGCTCCCGCCACGCAAGTTACTTTCGATCTGTATGGTAAGTTGAGCGGCTTGTCCGGTAAGTTCAAGGAGCTTTTCAAGAAAGGTAACGAGATGCCGCAACCGAATCCCACCGCTACTTCCGCAGCACAAGATCCTTTGCGACCGCAGATACCGGGACAGGTCTCAACGCCGGAAAGCCGCTTTTGCCCTCAATGCGGAATGCAATTAGCTCCGACCGCTACATTTTGCGGGAATTGCGGAGAAAGGTTATAGTTTTTAAGTTTAATCGTAAAAAATCAAGAATATGAAACGAGTATTATTTACATTGGTAGCCTGTTTAGTAGGTATTTCTTCATTGATGGCGCAATCATTCTCTCTTCCGGGGTATTTGTTTGGAAGATGTCCGGACTATAGTATTACCTATGACAAGAACGATGCGCAGGAACAGAAAGATGTTTATATATGCGATGGTAATAAAAGCGTGGTTCGTATAGACAGTTATAAATGGAACTCAAGTTCGTCTGATTGGGTATATGATGGCAAGACCGTGATGGAGAATGATAACCAAGGACGCACTTTGGTCGCTATCTCTTATTCGGCAGCCGACGTGGCAGGCGAGAAAACAGAATACACTTATACCGGAAATGGCTATGAGAAGTTCTCCGTCACTTCCTCCAGCTTTGAGGGAGGCGCATGGAAAGCCGAGGCGAAAGTGGATATAGAAGCCACTTTCAACAAAGATAAATATCCGGTCTCGATACTCATGACAGGTACGGCTGAGGGAGAGACGTTCAAGATGAAAATGGAGTGGTCTTACGATAAGAATGTCACGAAAACCTCGTCTTCCATTGATTTCGGTGGTAGTTGGATGCTTATGTCAGAAAGCAAGACGGAGATCGTGGACGCGGGAAACCCGATGATTTCGAAAAATTATCAGAAAATGTATTTCCCCGCTGAGACAAGCTGGGAATATTCAGGAAAGACACATGACTATTTCAATGGAACAACCTCTATCGCTCCTGTAGTAGAGGAGAACGAACTGAAACTTCATATTTATGGAGATGTGTTGGAAGTACAAGGAACGGAAAGCGGGATTTCTATTTATGCGATAACTGGAGGGAAAATGGCAGAGAGTAAGTCGAATCGTATTGACATCTCTCGCTTGCCAGCAGGAATCTATTTGCTAAATACAGCTAGAGGTTCTATAAAGTTTATTCATAAATAAGCAAAAGTAAGGTGCGCCTTACTGAATGTGTGAGGCGCACCTTTTTTATTTGAATCGTTTTACTGTCTATTAACTCAATCCCTCAATCATGCCATCCACGATATCGATCTTTCGGGCTTGCGGCTCTTTCGGGAGTCCCGGCATACGCATGATCTCGCCCATGACGACAACGATCATCTCGGCTCCGTTATTGATGATTACATCTCGTACTTTTAGTTCGAAATCTTTGGCGACCCCATAAGCTTTCGGATCGGAAGAGAATGAATATTGAGTCTTGGCGATACAGATCGGATAATGGGAAATACCCAAGCTTTCGATCTGACGCAATTTTTTATCGGCCAAAGTCGTATAAACAATCGAAGAAGCTCCGTATATCTTCTGGGCCACTTTTTGTACCTTCGTACGGATCGGATCATTCAGATCATATGTATATTGTAAAGGAGCGGAAGGATGATTTTCGATCGTATCAACCACTAAGCGGGCAAGCTCCGTACCCCCTTCACCGCCTTCGGCGAAAACGTTATTCATGGCGAATCCAACCCCTTTCTCCTCGCAATGCTCAGCCACTAACGCAATCTCCTCGTCCGTATCGGTAGCGAAACGGTTGAAAGTAACGATTACTTGCTGGCCGAAGCTCTTCATATTCTCAATGTGTTTATCTAAGTTAGCGAATCCGTTCTTTAATCCTTCGATATTCGGTTCCTTGATTTCTTTCTCCGGAACGCCACCATGAAGTTTCAAGCTCTGGGCAGTCGCTACGATGACTGTCAGTTTCGGTGAAAGCCCCGCTTTTCTACATTTGATATTAAAGAATTTCTCCGCGCCCAGATCAGCGCCGAAACCAGCCTCCGTAATCACATAATCTCCATAAGTAAGAGCCATTTGGGTGGCCGATATGGAATTACATCCATGGGCGATATTAGCGAAAGGCGGGAGTATTCTCCGTTGTTTGTACAAGGTTCGGCAGTAATGCGTCTTTTAGCAATACGGTAATAGCTCCGGCTATGCCAAGATCATTTACCGTGAAAGGCTTATCTTCGTTTGTATAACCCAATAAAATATTTCCGACACGTCGTTTCAAATCCTCTATATCCGTAGCCAAGCAAAGGATCGCCATGATCTCTGAAGCGGGAGTGATGTCAAATCCGGTCTCGGTAGGGACACCGTTCGCCGAGCCGCCTAGACCCGATACGATGTTACGTAAGCTACGGTCGTTTACGTCAAGAACCCGTTTCCATTTGATCTCCTTCAATCCCTCGCAGGTGTTGCGGGTCTGATAAATATAGTTATCCAATAAAGCGGTAATCATATTGTGGGCGGAAGTAACCGCATGAAAATCCCCTGTAAAATGCAAGTTGATGTTTTCCATGGGAAGCACTTGGGCATATCCACCTCCGGCAGCACCACCTTTCATGCCGAAACACGGGCCAAGAGACGGCTCACGTAAAGCGACCACCGCTTTCTTCCCTATTTTATTCAGCCCTAAAGCCAGACCGATCGAAACCGTAGTCTTTCCGATTCCCGCTTTAGTGGGAGTGATAGCGGTCACTAAAATTAAATTATGCTGGTCCATTTGCTTTTTATCGATCAAATGGATAGGAACCTTGGCAATATACCTGCCATAATTTTGTACTTCCTCACGAGGGATACCTAACGTTGTCGCAACTTCCTTAATTTTACGCAAGTCTGTTTCTCTTGCTATCTCAATGTCCGATTTCATGTGCTTTATGTAAGTTTATATAGTTTGAACAAAGTAAATCTAATTTATTATAATAACAAAATGATACGGAACAAGGTTTTCCCCCTTTATGGAATAATAAGATTGTGTTATTTTGATATTTTTGTGCGAAGATGGCGAGGATCTTGCTTTTTGTGATAGCTGTCAGGCTTGAAATTAAACTTTTTGTAAAGTGAGCTTTGCAAAAATCATACGTTTTGCTTGTTGTACTTTTAAAGAATTATAAAATAGTCTTTAAAATTATTCATCTGTAATAATTTGATTAATTTTGTGATGTCACAACGATAAAAAGAAACCTAAGAGTGTGATAAATTGAAACAGATAAGAGACTAATAACATTAGCAATATAATATGTAAATTTAAGGTTATGTCAACAGTAAGATTTAGTCAGGTTACATTTGCTACTAAATCGTGGGTAGCAGAAGCATGGGAAAAGATGGTAGTGGAATTGTTTAGCGGTCGTGTCGTAGCGGAAGTCAAACAATTGGATGAAGTATGTGAATCAAAGTGGGAAGTAGAATTGAAGAAGCTTCAAAACGAGGTTCATTCTTTATGTCATCATGCGATCCATCAATTGCTCCCGATAGCCGGCTCTTATCAACAGGCGTTACTGGATGACGTTGCCCAAGCCTATACGGTATACGCTCCGGAAGAAGCAGAGTCTATCTTCAACCGGGGAAACCAAGCGATCGAGGATATCAAAGGACATGTATCGGGTATTCGCTACAACGCTTGTAAAATGCGTGAGGCGAACCGTAAAGTAAGCGAGTTGGAAGATATGCACGCAAAAGCGGTCATGTACCATAATTCAGTGAAACCTTATATGGATACACTTCGTTTCCATATCGATCAGCTTAAGCATATATTGCATGTAGCGTAATAAGATGGGCTGTCCGGGTTTGGTTACTCTCCGGGCAGCCTTCTTCTTTTAGCGAGGTTGGATAATCAGTAGGGAGAAATAGGGGAAATCCTTGGAATGTATAGTGGCGATATCAGTAGTATAATATTCTTTTCTTGTTCCTACATTCTCGAAATAATGAAAAACCGCCTTATCCGCATACTGCCGGATACAAGTATGAATAGCCTCTTGGCAACCCGGTAATTTCATGATGACGATGATCATTCCATTTTCTATTTTT
>OICB01001157.1_pt1 | contig 11871 bp, 9 predicted proteins | sample 1581121 | NCBI WGS metagenome assembly OICB01 (sample SAMEA3882544, study PRJEB24775) | human gut metagenome | biome: human-associated habitat; feature: intestine environment; material: feces | place: Netherlands | collected 2009/2010 | reverse complement strand
CCTCCCCGCCGTATAAAATGAGATCGCAGAGGTTTTTGCCGTTCAAAAACGGGCAGCGCTCCTGCTCGCCGAGGAGAAAGTGCGGCATCTCGCCGCTGCGGTCGATACATTTATGCAGGCGCTCGCCCATCTCGCCGCCGATCTGATCGTAGGCGGCGAGGGAATCCCCGTCCACGTCGATCTCCCAGCCGATGCAGCAGTTGTGTCGGCAGCGGTCGGCGATGCAATGGAAAAGCGGATAATAGTCCGGATAAGCGTTCTGCACGGCGGAGTCCTCCTATAGTCGGTGCTGCGCGGTCATAAATCGCGCGCTGCTTCATTATAAATCGCGCAGGCGCGCATTGCAATGAATTTTCTCCTTGCCGCCGTGAAAGAGATATGATATAGTAAAATATATGCGGGCATGATGAAATTGGCAGACATGCGAGATTTAGGTTCTCGTGCCGCAAGGCGTTGGGGTTCAAGTCCCCATGCCCGCACCAAAATGTGTTGATGAAAGATGCAGCACAGAAAACGCCGCGCAAAAGCGCGGTGTTTTCATATATTTGCCGCCACTTTTCAATTCAAAAAGTTAGAAAAACATGATTTTTCGGACAACGAGTTTTTCTCCGCGACAGGCGACATTTTAGAGATGCAGCAGGACATTTTTATGAACTGATGTGACTCGAACGCCAGGGCATAAAAAAGCGCAAACCGATAGGCCACTGATCTCTCCTCCCTCACAGGGAGCAGATCGGTGGCCTTTTTTCGCTTCTTCGGTGCTTATGTTGCTTCTGCTTCGTTTGTGCGTCATTCCCTGGTGGTATTGGTAATAGCTTTCTCGTAACCTTTCGGGTATGATTGCGCTACAACAAACGAAGGAGGCAGCCAAATGGCAACCACCAAAAACTTATGTGCTCAGATTCCCATCGCCCTCCACGAGCGAGTCAGCGAAGAACGGGAACGGCTGGGCGAGACCACCAGCGAGTACATCGCAAACCTCATTCAAGAATACTACAACATGATTGAAAATCAGAAAGGCGGCATTCAAATGACTGAAAAAGGCAGAACGATGGCATTCCAGATTCCCGAAGAACTCTTCCAGCGCATCAAGCGTCACCTCGAGCGCGAAACACTCCGCACCGGCAAAAAGCTCACCCAGCGAGACTTCGTGCTGAACCTGATCACGCAGGCACTGGACGAAGCAGACGCTGAGAGCGCCGCAGAGCAGGACTTCCCCGCTGAGGCCCCTGCCGAGGCCCGTGTGGACGACGAGGCCACCCCTGCGGACACGGACACCCCTGACGAGGAAAGCGCCGTGTAAGCCCGCACAAACGCCAAAGCAAAAACACGATTTAGAAGAAAGCCGGTCATGGCATCCGAATAGCTCGGGTGCCATGACCGGCTTTTTGCGTTTCAAGAGAAAGGAGGAAATCGCCGTGGCAAGCGAAATCAAAAGACGCTTTACAGACACAGAAATGCAAATTGTCAGGGAAACGGATCTGCTGGAGCTGCTGACCCATCTGGGCTATCAGGTCAAACGCATTGGCCGGTACCACACCACAGCAGAAATGGACAGCCTGCGGATCAAGGACCGTCGCACATGGTTCCGCTACTCGCAGAACACAGGCGGCGACGCCATCACTCTCGTGCAGCAGTTCTGCGGCAAGACATTCCCGGAAGCTGTTGAATACCTGCTCGCCTTTAACGGGCGGGCCAGAGACTCCCCTGCTCAAGTAGTGTCTTCCATCAAGCAGGACACCCCGCCAAAGCCCTTCGCCCTGCCTCCTCGAAACACGGATGACCGCAGAGTCTTTGCCTACCTGCGCAAACGCGGCATCGCCGCGCAGGTGATCCGGCAGTTTATGAACAGCGGTCTGTTGTACGAGGATGCCGAGCATCACAACTGTGTGTTCGTCGGAAAAGATCACGCCGGACAGGCGAAGTACGCAGGCCTGCGTGGGACCTACGACCGAGACGGCAAAGGTTTTCGCGGAGATGTGACAGGCAGCGATAAGAATGTCGGCTTTGCCATCCCGCACGATCCTACGTCGAATCAGGTGCGGGTGTTTGAGGCCCCCATCGACCTCATGAGCTACCTCTCGCTCCACCGCGAGCTGATCAATGCAGTAGCGCTGTGCGGCCTCTATGATGGAGCACTCGAAACGTACTTGAAGGACAACCCTCACATCAAGCGGATCACGCTTTGCTTGGACTCGGACGCACCGGGACGGGCGGCAGCCCAGCAGCTCAAGGACAAATACTCGGCCAGAGGCTATGCCGTAACGGTAGAAGAGCCTCGCAGTGGAAAGGACTGGAACGAATACCTGCAAAAAAGAAACACTCCGGAGAGGGGGCGATAACCAAGCATCGCAGAACATGACTTAACATCCCATCAAAATATCTAAGGAGGAAATATGCACTTGAACAAGAATCATACAATTTCCCGCCGTGCGCTGGCCATGCTCCTGACGCTGACACTGTGCTTCAGCCTGGTCCCCAGCGCTTTTGCGGCCCAGCAGAACAGCTACCATGACCCCGCCGAACACTGGATGCAGGCGTCCAACCGCACGAATGAGCTGGACGTCAACAGCGTCGTGACCCGTGAAACCTTCAAATGCGGCGAGTGCGGCAAAGTGACGTCCTTTGAGGTATTCCGCGTTCCCGAGTATACCCGCAACGGCCAGACCGCTCTGAGCCGTAACGTCAAATACTCGGACGGCACCATGATGGACGGTGTCGGCAAGGGCGACTGCATGGACGGTGTTCCCGGTAAAGACGCCCATTATACCGGCTATCATTATACCAAGGCAGTCTGCGAAACCTGCGGCGGTATCAACACAAACGAGCCGAAGTCTGATTACGGCTATCTCAAAAATGTTTACTGGCTGTTTGACTGCGCCGCGGAATTTACACAGAAGCTGGAGGAAACCGTGACCTACGAGTACACGGACGATACCTATCACACTGTTACCACCAAGGGCGGCACCTACTGCGCATTCTGCTACGGTACCAATCATACGGTCAGCCGCAAGCTGGAGCGCCACAGCATGGTGACGGAAGTCCTGCCCCAGCCGGCAAACGGCCGCTTTGCCACCGTGGAGAAGTGCAGCCTGTGCGACTACGCCAGCTATGACTACACAGCAGCCAAGGCGGTCATTGCAGACTACTACGGCGTCGTGGACGGCCAGCCCCACACGATCACCGTCAGCGACCTCTCCGAAGCTGGCGTCCGCACTTCCATCCGCTACGGCAACAGCGCCGAAAGCTGCACCATGACCTCCGCGCCCAATTACACGGAGGAAGGTCAGTACACGGTTTATTACGAGATCACCTACACCTATCAGAATGTCAGCATGACGGAAAACGGCGTGGCAAATGTCTGGCTACGCGATACCCAGGCCAGCGAGGACGGCAAATGCACCTGCGGCTGCGATGATCCCAACTGCGGCTGCCAGGACAAGAACTGCGGCGGCAACTGCTGCTCCGACAAGGGCTGCGGCGAAAACCACCACTTCATTCTGCTGGACCGCACCAAGGCTGGCTGCATCACCCTTGGCTATGACCGCTACCTCTGCACCGAGTGCGGCAAGATTGAAAAGCGCGACTATGTGAACTCTCTCGGCCACGCATGGCAGAGCATCGTCATCCGCGATGCCACCTGCGAAACCGATGGCAAGCTGCTGGAGCTCTGCTCCCGCTGCGGCCAGATGAAGCAGACCGCCACGCCCAAGGGAGAGCATCAGTATAAGACCTATCCCGTAGCCGCCACCTGCATGAACCCCGGCTACACCGTCCGCGAGTGCTCCGTCTGCGGCGACCGCCATATCGAGGACATCACTTCCGTTCTGCCTCATAACTACGAATCCCATGTGATCGCCGCGACCTGTGAGGGCGGCGGCAAGACCATCCACCGCTGCGATGGCTGCGGCAGCAGCTTCGTGACGGACTACACCGCTCCGCTGGGCCACAGCTGGGATGAAGGCACTCTCATCACCAACGCCACCTGCACCGGCGAGGGCGTTATGGAGTACCGCTGCGTCCGCTGCGGTTATCACCGTATTGAAGGCAACGAGGCTGCTGGTCATATTCCCGGCAATCCTGCCACCTGCACGGAACCCCAGCTCTGCACCCGCTGCGGCGCTGTGCTGAAAAATGCGCTCGGTCACGATTACAAGAGTGAAGTGACGGCTCCTACCTGCACGGAGATGGGCTACACCACCAACACCTGCACCCGCTGTGGTGACAGCAACAAGAGCGACTACACCGAGCCTACCGGTCACAAGCCGGGCGACTGGGTCATCGACAAGGAGCCGACCACCGACTCCGAGGGCAGCAAGCACAAGGAATGCGAAAACTGCGGTGAGACGCTGGAAACCGCCGAGATCGACAAGATCTACAACAGCGGCACCACGGACAGCAGGGGCGAGGCCATCGTGGGCGGCTATCTCGTGACTGTCACCGATACCGACACCAAGGACCCCGTCGCGAACGTTGCCGTGACGCTTCGCAAAGACAACAGCATCTCCATCCGCTTGCCGAATAGCCGCCTGCTGGACTATGCCGACCAGACGACCGTCACCGTGCAGCTTGTCAAGGATAAGAGCGCTGTACCGGGCATGAGCATTGCCGTTACAGACAAGAATGATAACTACTCCTCCGGTAAGACCGACGCCGCAGGCCAGATCACCGTTCCCACCGGCAGTGGCAAGACCAATGAGGATGGCAAGGTCACCGGTGGCTATGAGGACGCAGACGGTAACCGCTGGACCCTGACCGTCAAAGTCATCCGCACGGACACCAAGCGTCCCATCCCCGGCAGTGATGTTTCCATCGGCAAGACCGGCAACATCTCAATCATCCTGCCGAATGGCACGGACATGGATGCCAAGCATCAGGTGACAATCGTCGTCACCGACAATAAGAAGGTCCCGCAGGAGAACAAAAACATCACCGTTAAGAACGATCTGAACCAGACCGCCAGCGGCAAAACGGATAAAAACGGTGAGCTGACTGTCCCCGAGGTGGAGGAAACCGAGCGCCACGGCGTGTATATTCTCGGTTACCCGGACGGCACCTTTGGCCCCGCGCGCAGCATGACCCGCAGCGAAGCCGCCGCCATCTTTGCCCGTCTGCTGGCAGATAAGAACGGCGACACCATCTCCACCGCGGCCAACACCAAGTTTACCGATATTCCCGACCACGCCTGGTACTCCGGCTACGTCAAGTACCTCAACAACAACGGCGTCACCTACGGCAAGAGCGGCAACACTTTCGCCCCTGATGACGCCATCACCCGCGCTGAGTTTACCACGCTGGCCGTTCGCTTCTTCGATGTGTACGGCGACGGCAACAAGGACATCATGGAGCAGTATAAGGACTTTGGCGATGTCAGCGACGGTTATTGGGCCGCCGAGTACATCAAGGCCGCTGCCAAGAGCGGCTGGATCAACGGCTACGAGGATGGTTCCTTCCGCGCAGACCGCAACATCTCCAGAGCTGAGGTCGTGACCATCGTCAACCGCCTGCTGGGCCGTGAAGCGGACGAGAGCTATATTGCGGACAATCTTCGCAAGTTCAATACGTTCAGCGACATGAGCGGCAAGCATTGGGCGTACTACGCAGTCATGGAAGCTTCTAACGCCCACACCGCCATTCTCGGCGAAAACGAGACCTGGAGCAAGTAACTTTCCCTCTGCCGCCCTCCCATGCCAGGAGGGCGGCTTTTCCATCATCTACACTATATAAAGAGCAAAGGAGAACTGAACCATGCTGAAGATCACTGCCATTGGTAACCTGACCAACGACGTCACCCTGAAAACGAACGAGACCACCGGCAAGCCTTACGCCATCCTGCGTATCGCCTCGGACCGCCGCTATAAGGATAAGGACGGCAACAAACTCACCGACTTTATCTCTGTCAAGGTGCGCGGTCCGCTGGCCGAGCGTTGTGCGGAGTTTGCCTGGAAGGGCTGCAAGCTGGCAGCTTCCGGTGATTTTGAGACCATCACCTTTGAGGATGAGCCGGAGCGTCAGCCCGGTTTCCTCATCAAAGCCAGCGAGGTGGAGTTCCTCTCTCCCCGCAAGGTGGAGGAAACGGCGCAGGAATTGGAAGATGAGTCTGTCCGCGAGGTCGCTGCCTGATGAAAAATACCGGGATCACATATACCAGCGCTGAACGCAGCCCTGTGATCCTGCTGGAGATGGCCGAGCTGCTCCCGCCTTTGAGCGCGGAGCAGCTCGACGCTCTGGAAGCGGATCTCATCAAAAACGGCTGCTACTCTCCCATCATTGTCAACGAGGACATGGTCATTATCGACGGGCACAACCGTCAGGCGCTGTGCGAGAAGCACGGACTTCCCTATACAATGGCTGTTTTCTCGTTCGAGGATATGCTGGAGGCCAAACAGTGGGCGCTCGATACCCAGAAGGGCCGCCGCAACTTGGAAAAGTGGGAGCTTGGCAAGATTGCCCTGAAGCTGAAACCGGAGATCGAAGCCAAGGCAAAAGCCAACATGGCTGCTGGCGGACAGAATTTCCGCCCCAGCGAGGCCGAGGAAGGTTCGGCAACATTGCCAAACCTTCCTTCTGTTGAAAAAGCGGTAGATACCCGTAAGGAACTGGCCGAAGCGGTCGGCTTGGGCGAGCGTACCATGGGCAAGGTCATGCAAATCGATGAGAATGCCCCGGACGCTATCAAGGAGGCGCTGGACAAAAAGGAACTGTCCATCAACAAGGGCTATGACCTGACCCGCCAGCTTCAGGATGTACCGGAGGATCAGCGGGAACAGGCTGCCGCGGAGCTGCTGGAATATGAAAAGGCGAAGAAGGATCTCAAACAGCAAAATGCGGAGATCGACCGCAGGGGCAAAGTTGCAAACACTTTCTGCAAGGCATACGAAAAAGCCGCCCTCCTGACTGCCGCCGAGAAAGATGTCCGCTGTTGGACAGAAGGGACCCGCATGACGCCGGAGGAACTTCAGGACACCGTGAAGGAGTCCCGTGAGATCGCCCAGGTGTTCGCCGCCATTGCCGATATCATCGAGCAGAAGATCCTGCCCGCGGATTGGAGGTGTGCCGATGCAGAAAGCGAAGAAAACGATGCCCAGCCGGACGGGAATCCCGCCTGACGCGCAGGCGGAGATTTTGCAAAAGCTGTCTGCCGAGACGAAGATCACTTCCTGTGAGATCGCGGAGATCTTGAAAAAGCATGATGTCTGCGGAGATATGGATGCGCTCCAGGACGCCTACCGGAAACGGCTGGGACAGCGTCTCCTGTCCGGCATCCGGGACGAGAACGGCAAGCGGGAAATCCTCTCCACCAGCGGCGGCGAGTATGTCATCGTAGATTGCTGCAATGACCCGCAGAAGCTGAAAGCCATCCAGCGCCGCATTCAGGCGCAGATGAATGGGCTGGATGTGTCTGCCGGGAAGGTGCATGGGCGCGTTCACTTTTTAGAGCGTTTTGCGGGCTGGGTAAGAAAGGAGCGGTCAGATGGAGCGGCATGAGGAAATGCTGTCCCCGGAGGAACAGTACGCGCAGCTTGCGCCGACGCTGGACACAGACGGTTTCTCGTTGTATGCCGCCGCGGAAGAAGTCACCGGGCTCAAGGTCTATGAAGAATTTCCCTATGAGGATAACCATGGAATGTTTGAGATGGCAGACGGACACACGCTGCTGCGGTATCTGGAAGCGGCATACTTTGGGACCGTTACCTGGGAGATCGTCCCCGGCACGCCCTATGAGCGGGCGATTCTCGGTGAAGTGGATAAGACCTCACCGGAGTATCGCGCGTTTTATCAAAAGATCTGCGCGGGTGCGGCAGCGCACATCAAAAAACGTATTGGGAAGGAGAGACAGAATGTGAAGGGACCAATCACAGAGATCAACAAAGAATCCTTCTGGGACCTGATCCATGAGGCAAAAAACGCCTGCGGGCAGGATATGGACGCCATGCTGGCCTATCTGAAAGACCGGCTGGTTTCTATGGGCCCCACGCAGGCACAGAATTTTCACGACATCATCCACGTCTATGAAGATCTCGCGGACAAGTTCGGCTTGTGGGACGCGGCAGGGATCATGAAAGAATACGGCTGCAGCGATGATGGGTTTATCGACTTCCGCGCCTGGCTCATCGCACAGGGGCGCGAGGTCTATTTTGCCGCGCTGGCAGACCCGGACAGCCTTGCGGATGTTGTTCCCTACGGCGATTGCCGCTTTGAGCAGTTGAGCTATGTCGGGGACTATGCCTATGAGCAGCTTACCGGGAAAAGCGCCTATGATCAGACAGATTGGAGCGCATATGAAGCGCTTTTGATGAAGTTGGAACAGGATATCGTTTATAAGGGCGGCATCGAGTTTCCCAGAGAGGGCGCGGATCTGAAGAAATATCTGCCCCGGCTCTGTGCGAAGCATCCGGAGTGGGACGGTCAAACGCGCTGGAATCCGCAGCTGAAGGAGATCCGGGATCTGATCCATGCCGGAAAGGACTATGACCGGCGCCAGACATCAAATAAGAAGAAACGCAGCCGTGGAGGTGAGGCAAGATGAGCGAGTCCATGATTGTTGGCGTCGACCACGGCTATGCCGCTATGAAAACAGCCCATTTCTCGTTCCCCTCCGGTCTGGTGGCATATGAGCATGAGCCGTATACGCTGAAGGACGTGCTGGAATACGGCGGAAAATTCTATGTGGTGGGTAGCGGGCGTCAGGCGCTTCAGAAGAACAAAACGCAGACAGAGGACTACTACCTCCTCACGCTGGCGGCCATTGCAAAGGAGCTCTCCTTCCGTCATGCGGAGCCTGCGACAGAGATCCATCTGGCGGCCGGACTGCCCCTTACCAGCTTTGGACGGGAGAAAAACGCATTCCGGGACTATCTGCTCCGGGATGGGAAAACGGTAAATTTCCGCTATGAGGGACAGGAATACTCCATCGCCATCCGCAAGGTGTCCCTGTTCCCGCAGGGCTATGCCGCAGTCTTGACCCAGAGCATCCTGCTGGATGAGCCTTCTGTGATCGTGGCGGATATCGGTGGCTGGACGGTGGATCTGATGCGTTTGGACAACCGTATCCCCAATGCATCGACCTGCCGCAGTCTGGAACTCGGTATGATCCGCTGTCTGGATGAGATCGGCGAGCAGATCCGCCGCGCACTGGGCCTGTCTATGACGGCGACACAGATGGAAAGCGTGCTGCGCGGCGATGCTGTCCATATCAATGAGGATGCCAGAAAAATTATTGACCGGCAGGCAGACGCCTATGTCCATCGCCTGCTCTCCGCCATTACGGAGAGCGGACTGGATACCCGCGCTATGCCTGCTGTTTTTCTGGGCGGCGGTGCGGCGCTGCTGAAGCGGACTGTATCCGCCGCGGACGGTCTTTGCCGCCCAGTCATCCTTGACGATGTATCCCTCAACGCCAAAGGCTATGAGCGGCTGACGGAACGTCTTTCCAAGAACGATGAGCAGTAACAAAAAGCGGATCAATCTGTCCTTTTCCATGTCCTCACCCATCCAGCGCAGGGCGTGGAAGAAGCTGACGGAGATCCCCGCAGGACAGCGCACCGCCGCGGTCTGCCGCATGGTCTGTGAGTATAAAGGGCAGCAGGAATTGCTGGACGCCGTTCGCCAGACCATCCGGCAGGAACTGCGGGGAGTGCAGCTCACCAAAGAAGAAGCGCAGGATAGCGTCAGAGCCGGGGATGTAGATGAAAGCGTCCTCGGCTTTTTGCTTGCCCTGCAGGAAGGAGATGAGATGACCTGATCCGATATTTTGATATGTTTGCCGGCATCGGCGGCTTCCGCACGGGATTGACCCGCGCGGGCGGTTTCCAGTGCGTAGGACACTGCGAGATCGACAAATATGCCAACGCCAGCTATGAGGCCATTTATGAGCCGGGAAAGGAGGAACGATATGATCACGATGCCACAAAAATCGACCCCGCAGACCTGCCGGACTTTGACCTTCTGTGCGGAGGATTCCCTTGTCAGACATTTTCAATCGCTGGCAGAAGAAAGGGATTTGACGACACCCGCGGCACTCTCTTCTTTGAAATTGCCCGATTGGCTCAATCCAAACGACCTTCGTATCTTCTGCTCGAAAACGTTCCGGGACTGCTGTCGCATGACAAAGGCCGGACGTTTTCTGTCATCCTCGCCACGCTTAATGACCTGGGGTACCGCGTGGAATGGATGGTGCTTAACAGCAAACATTTTGGAGTCCCGCAATCCAGAAGGCGGCTGTTCCTTATCTGCTATCTTGATCCCCGATGCGCCGGAAAAATATTTCCTGTCTTCGGCACAGGTGGAAAAGCTCTTATACAAGTCCTCGGAGGCTCGCAAGGCTCCCGTGTCTACGACGCAGACGGAATAGCCTGCACGCAGACTGCCGGCGCTGGAGGTGTGGGCGGCAAAACAGGATTGTATATCATTCCGCAGGACAGACCCTTTGTGGATCTATGTGCCGGGGAGGCGAGACAAACGGAGGCCGCCCGCTGCCTCACTGCCCGTTATGGTCAGACAACGCTGTCTAATCATAGAGCAGAACGTTCCGGCGTTCTGCTCATCAAGGAAGCCACGAAAAAAGGCTATAAAGAGGCGAATCCCGGTGACAGCGTCGATCTCGGCTTTTCCGGGAGCAATACCCGCCGTGGTCGTGTGGGACAGGATATCGCCCACACATTGGAAACAAGCTGCATCCAGGGCATCGTGGAACGTGGCGGACGCATCCGGCGTCTGATGCCGCGGGAGTGTCTGCGGCTGCAGGGCTTCGATGAGTGGCAGATCGACCGCATCCTCGCCATCCAGTCTGATGCACAGGCGTATAAGCAGGCAGGCAACAGCGTCACCGCCAATGTCATTGAGGCCATCGGGCACCGTATCCGGGAGGTGGATGCGGAACTGAAAGCCGGTGCTGCCGCATGATCGGGCTGAAGGATCAGTGCTTCGGCGTGGAAGTTGAAATGACCGGCATCACCCGTGAGCAGGCGGCAACAGCACTGGCCGCGTATTTTGCAACGGACGCCCGCTATGTGGGCGGCGCTTACGATAAATGGTGTGTGACGGATCGGGACGGCAAAGAGTGGACGGTCATGAGCGACTCCAGCATCCACGGGGAGCAGAAGATCGGCAGCGGCTATCGTGCAACGGGTGACTACAGATACCGCGTGGAGATGGTAACGCCAAAGCTCACCTATGCGGAACTGCCCAAGCTGCAGGAGTGTGTCCGGCAGGTACGCCACGCAGGAGCCAAGGCCAACAGCTCCTGCGGCATCCATGTCCATGTGGACGCAGCCAATCATAACCGGCAGAGTTTGAAAAACCTCATCGGCATTATGTACTCCAAGGAGGATATCCTGTTCAAAGCGCTGCAGGTCAATGAAAGCCGGGCGTCCCGCTGGTGTCAGAAGGTGCGGGAACCCATGCTGAAGCAGGCACGCAGGCTCTCGTCGGATGAAACAAGGGACCTGACGCAGCTGGAGAATATCTGGTATGAGGGAGATAACGGCAGCGCAGACCATTATAACTGGACCCGCTATTACGCACTGAATCTGCATTCGGTCTTTTACCGGGGGACGGTGGAATGGCGCTGTTTCAATTCCACACTCCACGCGGGAAAAGTTGCTGCCTATGTGAATCTGTGCCTTGCCATCTCCGCCCAGGCTATCGCCCAGCGCAGCACGGTCATGCGCAAGACCCACAGTGACAATGAACTGTTCACCTTCCGGGTCTGGTTGGTGCGGTTGGGGCTCAACGGCGAGGAATTCAAGCATACCCGTGACCACCTGTTGGCAAATCTGGACGGTGATCGGGCGTGGCGTTTCGATAAGGACAGCTATACAGTCAATCAAAAGAAGAAAAAATCCAGAGAAATGGAGAGGTGAAGCCTTT
>OICB01001139.1_pt1 | contig 11988 bp, 9 predicted proteins | sample 1581121 | NCBI WGS metagenome assembly OICB01 (sample SAMEA3882544, study PRJEB24775) | human gut metagenome | biome: human-associated habitat; feature: intestine environment; material: feces | place: Netherlands | collected 2009/2010 | reverse complement strand
CAGCGCTTTGCGGCGTCCAGCCAAGGCGGGGGCGGAACCGAGTCAGCCTCCCCCTCGCCAAATTCGCCTGTTTAGCGAATGTTGTAGAACGCGGCCTTGCCGGCGTAGCGCGCGCTGCCCTCGAGCTCGTCCTCGATGCGGATGAGCTGGTTATACTTGGCGATACGGTCGCTGCGGCACGGGGCGCCCGACTTGATCTGGCCGGCGTTAACACCCACGACCAGGTCGGCGATCGTGGAGTCCTCGGTCTCGCCGGAACGGTGGCTCACGATGCAGGCGTAACCGGCGCGCTTGGCGGTCTCGATGGCGTCCAGGGTCTCGGTCAGGCTGCCGATCTGGTTGACCTTGATGAGGATGGCGTTGGCGGCGCCCAGCTCGATGCCCTTCTTGAGGCGCTCGGTGTTGGTGACGAACAGGTCGTCGCCCACCAGCTGCACCTTGTTGCCAATGCGACGGGTGAGCTCGACCCAGCCGTCCCAGTCCTCCTCGGCCATGCCGTCCTCGATGGAGATGATGGGATAGGTGTCGACGAGCTTCTCCCAGTAATCAACCATCTGGGCGCTCGTGTACTCAACGCCCTCGCCCTTGAGCTCGTACATACCGGTCTCGGCGTTGTAGAACTCGGTCGATGCCGGATCCATGGCGTACATGAAGTCGACACCGGGCTTAAAGCCAGCCTTCTCGACGGCCTTGGTGATGTACTCGAACGGCTCGGCATTGGTCTTAAGGTTGGGGGCAAAGCCGCCCTCGTCGCCCACGCCGCCGCCCAGGCCGGCCTCGTGCAGCACGCCCTTGAGGGTGTGGTAGACCTCGGCGCACCAGCGCAGGCCCTCGGCAAAGCTCGGAGCACCCACGGGCATGATCATGAACTCCTGGAAGTCAACGTTGTTGTCGGCATGCACGCCACCGTTGAGGATGTTCATCATGGGCGTGGGCAGCAGGTGAGCGTTGACGCCGCCCAGGTACTGGTACAGCGACAGGCCCGCCGACTCGGCTGCGGCGCGGGCAACGGCCAGCGACACGCCCAGGATGGCGTTGGCGCCGAGCTTGGTCTTATTGGGCGTACCGTCCGCGGCGATTAGCGCGGCATCGACGGCGCGCTGATCGAAGGCGTCGAGGCCTACGACAGCATCGGCGCACTCGTTGTTGACGTGCTCGACGGCCTGCGAGACGCCCTTGCCCAGATAGCGGCCCTTGTCGCCGTCGCGCAGCTCCAGAGCCTCGAACTCGCCGGTGGAAGCGCCGGAGGGGGCACAGCCGCGGGCAACCGTGCCGTCGGCCAAAGTGATCTCGGCCTCAACGGTGGGATTTCCGCGGGAGTCCAGGATCTCGCGGCCGATCACAGATTCAATTTCCAGATAGTTCATCACAGTAACCTCCCGATCTTCGATGAGATATTATATAGATAGTCGAAACTAACTAACTGTCTTTATCCTACCACGTCCCGCACCCTTGCGCAAGAGGGTCTGCGGATGTTTGCCGCTGTAAACATTGATAGGATGCCCGCCGGGGCGGGTGCGTATCCGGCAGAAAGCGGGAAAAGGATGGGGGAGTGTGTGGATTTGTGAGTTTACATTCCGAAGAGGGGACGGTAAAATGATAGATGGACAAGAGAGAACCAAAGATTGAGGAGGATTTTTTTTATATGAACAAAGACCTGACCGTGGGCTCCCCGTCCAAGGTGCTGTGGCAGTTCTGCCTGCCCATGTTCGGCAGCATCCTGTTCCAGCAGCTCTACAACATTGCCGACAGCCTTGTGGCGGGCAAGCTGATCGGTGAAAACGCCCTGGCCGCTGTGGGCAACAGCTACGAGATCACCCTGATCTTTCTGGCGTTCTCATTCGGCTGCAACATCGGCGGCTCTGTCATCGTTTCCCGGTATTTCGGCGCAAAGGACTACAACACCATGAAAACCGCCGTCTCAACGGCGCTCATCGGCACGGTGGTGCTTTGCGGTGCCCTGATGGCGGTGGGCCTGCTGGGCTGCCGGAGCCTGCTGGTGCTCATCCGCACCCCGGCGGAGCTGATGGCCGACTCGGCAGAGTATCTGGACATCTACACCCTGGGCCTGCCCTTCCTGTTCCTTTACAATGTGGCAACGGGCATTTTTACGGCGCTGGGCGACAGCCGCACCCCGTTCCTGTTTCTGGCGGGTTCCTCTACCGCAAACATCGCGGTGGACGTGCTGTTCGTGGCTGCCTTTGATATGGGGGTTGCCGGTGTGGCCTGGGCGACCTTTCTGTGCCAGGGGGTGAGCTGCGTGCTCTCCCTGTGGGTGGTGGCCCGGCGGGTGCGTGCTGTCCCGAGTGAGGGGGAGCGGGTCTGGTTCTCCTGGAAGATGCTGGGCCAGATCGCAGTGGTGGCTATCCCCAGCATTTTGCAGCAGAGCTTTGTCTCGGTGGGCAATATCATCATCCAGAGCGTGGTCAACTCCTTCGGTGCCAGCGTGATCGCGGGCTTTGCCGCGGCCACCAAGCTGAACAATGTGCTCATCTCCTCCCTGACCACGCTGGGCAGTGGCATTTCCAACTACGCCTCCCAGAATCTGGGTGCCGGGAAGAACGAGCGTGTCAAGGCGGGTTTTGGGGCCGGTGTCAGACTGCTGGGCAGCATCTGCCTCTGCTTCACGGCCCTGTACCTGCTGGCAGGCCGCCAGCTGCTCATGCTCTTTATGAACAGCCCCACGGGCGAGGCCATCAACACCGGCCTGACCTTCCTGCAGACGATCGCTCCCTTCTACCTGCTGCTGGCCTTCAAGCTGACCTCAGACGGCCTGATGCGCGGCTGCGGCTTGATGGGCCGCTTTATGGCGACCACCCTTTCCGACCTGTTCCTGCGCGTGGTGCTGGCCATCCTGTTTTCTCGCTGGCTGGGCGTGAACGGCATCTGGCTGTCCTGGCCTGTGGGCTGGTTTGTGGGCACCGTGCTCTCCATGGTGTTTTATCGTACCTCTATTTACCGGCAGGCAGAAGAAAAAACGACGCTGTAACTTTTTTGACATGGGTGAAAGCCCTTCATTTCACGATGAAATAAAGTGAACAAAATGAAAAAATAACCAAAAACAGCATGGATTTTTTGGTGGCTTTCACATAAAATGCCGGAAAATGCCCGGAAAAGTATGGACGGTTTGTGAATTGCACAACCCGCCCGGCGAGACTATAATGAATACACACACAAAGCAGGGCGGCTTTGAGGGAAGCGCCCTGCTTTGTGCATCTATCATACGAAAAACTTCCAACAGGAGGATATTGTATTATGAAAAAGATGATCTCTCGCCGCAACTTTCTGACCGCTGCCGGTGTCGTGGCTGCTGCCGGTGTTCTGACCGCCTGCGGCGGCTCCTCTTCCAGCACTGCTGCTTCTTCCACTGCCGCATCCGCTGCAGGCTCTGCCGCTGCTTCCGGTGACACCATCAAGATCGGCGTGATGGGCCCCCTGACCGGCAACGTTTCCGTTTACGGCCAGGCCGTTGTCAACGGCGCTTCCCTGTACCTGAAGCAGGTCAACGCCAACGGCGGCATCAATGGCAAGCAGATCGAGATCCTGACCGAGGATGAGCAGGGTGATGCTACGCAGGCTGTCAACTGCTTCACCAAGATGGTGGACGAGGGCATCACCGCTCTGGTGGGCGATGTCACCACCACCCCCACCCTGGCAGTTGCTGCCGAGAGCGCAGATTACAACATGCCCATGGTCACTGCTTCCGCTACCGCTGAGGCTGTCACCTACGATGCCGAGACCGACACCGTGAACGGGAATGTGTTCCGTACCACCTTCACCGACCCGTTCCAGGGCATCAAGATGGCTGACTACGCATACAAGAAGCTGGGCTACACCAAGGCAGCTGTCATCTTCAAGAAGGGCGCTGACTACAACGAGGGTCTGGCTGAGAACTTTGTCAACGAGTTCGAGAGCCTGGGCGGCACCATTGTCGATCAGGAGAGCTACTCCGAGGGCGACGTGGACTTCAAGACCCAGCTGACCAGCATCATGGGCAAGGGCCCCGAGACCGTGTTCTGCCCCAACTACTACGAGGAAGTGGGCCAGATCCTGTCTCAGGCTGAGAGCGTCGGCCTGAATGTTCCCTTCCTGGGCGGCGACGGCTGGGATGGCCTGGAGGGCTATGCCACTGCCGATCAGCTGAAGGACAGCTACTTCTGCGCAAACTACGCAAAGGGCTCCAGCCCCGAGTTCGAGGATGCCTACAAGGCCGAGTATGGCGAGGATTACCCCAACGGCTTTGCTCCTCTGGGCTACGATGCCGCCAAGACCGTGGTCTATGGCGTGCAGGCTGCTGAGGATGCCGGCCTGGAGGCCGGTACCGATGAGTACAAGCAGGCTGTCAACGATGCCATTGCCTCCGGCACCATCGAGGGCATCACCGGCACCTTTACCTTTGATGAGCACCACGATCCCGTCAAGAAGACTGCGATCCTGACCTACGTGGACGGCAAGCCCGAACTGAAGGAAATGTTCTGATCCCGCTTCTGCGCCGCGCACCGGTGTGCGGCCTGAATGCCGGAACCAGAGAATGATGTACCCTTGCGGAGGCCGCCGGAACAGGTTGTCTCCGCTTTTTTGGTAGAAAGAAAGGAAGTGTCCATCCAATGACAGTGTTCTTTAGTCAGCTGATCAACGGCTTGTCCCTTGGCAGCATCTATGCACTGATCGCACTGGGTTACAGCATGGTGTACGGCATCATCCTGCTGCTGAACTTTGCCCACGGCGATGTCATCATGGTGGGTGCATACATGTCCTGGTTCGTTATGAACCAGCTGGGCCTTGGCCCAGTGACGGCCGTGTGCGCCACCATTATTACCTGCACTCTGCTGGGCGTGGTGATCGAAAAGGTCGCCTACACCCCGTTGCGCAACGCGCCCCGCATCTCCCTGCTGATCACGGCCATTGGTGTCTCCTTCTTCCTGGAGTACACCGCTGAGCTGGTGATGGGTTCCGGCGCAAAGGTCATCCCTTCCTACTACGGCAACAAGACCTTTATGATCGGCAGTGTGCCCCTGGGCCTGACCTCTGTGATCACGCTGGTGGTCACCGTGCTGTCCATGCTGGTGCTGACCTTTCTGGTGCAGAAGACCAAGCTGGGCAAGGCCATGCGCGCTGTCTCTGAGGATATGGATGCTGCCCGCCTGATGGGCATCAATGTCAACAGCACCATCTCCTTTACCTTTGCGGTGGGCTCCGCGCTGGCCGGTATCGGCTCGGTGCTGTACTGCTGCTCCTACCCGCAGGCTACCCCCACCATGGGCTCCATGCTGGGCCTGAAAGCCTTTGTTGCCGCCGTTCTGGGCGGCATCGGTTCCATCCCGGGCGCAATGATCGGCGGCATTGCCATCGGCTTGTGTGAGTGCTTTGTCTCCGCCATCGGTCTTTCCGCCTGGAAGGATGCCGTCACGTTTGCCATCCTGATCATCGTGCTGCTGTTCAAGCCCACCGGCTTCCTCGGCCGCAAGGTGCAGGAAAAGGTGTAAGGAGGGCATGAAGATGAATACCAAACGCAAAACGCTCAAAATGCCCGTGCGCTACCTGATGAACGCGGTGCTGGTGGCTCTGCTGTTCGTGGCGCTTTCCTACCTGACCCGGAATATCCTGTCCACCTACCAGAACAAGGTGCTGATGACGGTGGGCATCAATATCATCCTGGCGGTCTCCCTGAACGTTGCCACCGGCTATCTGGGGCAGCTGCCGCTGGGTCATGCCGGTTTCATGGCTGTGGGTGCCTACACCTGCGCCCTATTCACCAAGTTCTGCCCGCTGCCGGACGGTGTCTCTTTTGCCATCGGTCTGGTGCTGGCCTGCATCGTGGCTGGTCTGTTCGGTGTGCTCATCGGCATCCCGGCCCTGCGTCTGACCGGCGACTATCTGGCCATCCTGACGCTGGGCTTTGGTGAGATCATCCGCATTACCCTGAACAACATTGATGATGTGCTGGGCTTTAAGCTGTTCTATGGCTCCAAGGGCCTGAAGAACATCCCCAAGTACTCCAACTTCACCAACGTGTTCCTCTGCGTGGTCATCACCTGCTTCCTGATCCACGCTATGATGAAGAGCCGCCACGGACGTGCCGTGCTGGCCATCCGCGACAACGAGATCGCCGCCGAGAGCTGCGGCATCCAGACCACCTACTATAAGGTCATGGCCTTTGCCTTTTCCGCTGCCTTTGCGGGTCTGGCAGGCGGCCTGTATGCCTGCTACATCGGCGTGCTGAACCCCTCCACCTTCGGCTTTATGAAGTCCATTGAGATCCTGGTCATGGTGGTTCTGGGCGGCATGGGCTCCATGCTGGGCTCCATTCTCTCTGCAACGGTCCTGACCATCCTGCCTGAGGCGACCCGCAGCTTCGACAGCTACCGCATGGTCATCTACTCGCTGGTGCTGATCCTGATGATGATCTTCCGCCCGGGCGGACTGCTGGGCAGCTACGATTTCTCCATGAGCCGCCTTGTGGAGCGTGTCCTGTTTGGCAAGAAAAAGAAGGAGGGTGCAGACCATGAGTGAGTTCCAGACCAGACTGAACAGTGTCCCCTCCGGCGGCTTCCTGACGGACCGCGATAAGGACAAAAAGCCCATTCTGGATGTCCGTGAGCTGGGCATCGATTTTGGCGGCCTGACCGCTGTGGATGGCTTCAACCTGATGATCGGCCGCAACGAGATCACCGGCCTGATCGGCCCCAACGGTGCCGGTAAGACCACGGTGTTCAACCTGCTGACCAATGTTTACCAGCCTACCCGCGGCTCCATCCTGATCGATGGAATGCCCACGGCGGGCAAAAAGACCTATCAGGTCAACCGGATGGGCGTGGCCCGCACCTTCCAGAACATCCGTCTGTTCAAGGAGATGAGCGTCATCGACAACATCAAGGTCGGCCTGCATGAGTCCATGAAGTACGACCTTGCCTCTTCGCTGATCCGTCTGCCCAACTACTGGAAAGAGGAAAAGCACTGCACCGAGCGCGCCTTTGAGCTGCTGGACATCTTCCACATGGCAGATATGGCCTATACGCAGGCCGGCAGCCTGCCCTATGGCGCACAGCGCCGTTTGGAGATCATGCGCGCGCTGGCCACCAGCCCCAAGCTGCTGCTGCTGGATGAGCCTGCCGCCGGTATGAACCCCTCGGAGACCGCTGAGCTGACCGAGACCATCCGCCGCATCCGCGATGAGTTCAACATCGCCGTGCTGCTGATCGAGCATGACATGAGCCTGGTCATGGGCATCTGCGAGGGCATCGCGGTGCTGAACTTCGGCCGCATCATCGCCAAGGGCACCCCGGATGAGATCCGCAACAATCCCCAGGTCATCGAGGCCTACCTGGGCAAGAAGGAGGGCTGAACCGATGGCAGAAACGATGCTGAAAGTTGATAACATCAACGTTTATTACGGCAACATCCACGCTGTCAAGGATGTTTCGTTTGAGGTGAACGAGGGCGAGATCGTGACCCTGATCGGTGCCAACGGTGCCGGTAAGTCCACCACCCTGAAAACCATCTCCGGCCTGCTCCACCCCAAAACAGGTGATATCCTGTACAAGGGTAAGAGCATCAAGGGCGTGCGCGCCCATAAGATCGTGGAGGCCGGTCTGGCACAGGTGCCGGAGGGCCGCCATGTGTTCCTGCACATGACCGTGGAGGAAAACCTGGATATGGGTGCCTACACCCAGCCCGCTTCCACCATTGCAGCCAACAAGGAAAAGGTGTTCACCCTCTTCCCCCGCCTGAAGGAGCGCCGCAGGCAGCTGGCCGGTACCATGTCCGGCGGCGAGCAGCAGATGCTGGCCATGGGCCGTGCCCTGATGAGCAACGCCTCCATGCTGATGCTGGACGAGCCCTCCATGGGCCTTTCCCCGCTGCTGGTGCAGGAAATCTTTGATATCATCCGCGATATCCACAAGGCAGGCATGACCATCCTGCTGGTGGAGCAGAACGCACAGATGGCCCTTTCCGTGGCCGACCGTGCCTATGTTCTTGAGACAGGCCACGTGGTCATGGATGGCACCGGTGCAGAGCTGCTGACCAATGAGCGCGTCCGCAGCGCTTATCTGGGCGGCTGAGACCGCGGCTGTAGAACGCAAAAACAATACGCCCGCCGGGTGTGGTACTTCTCGTACCGCCCGGCGGGCGTTGTTCTGTCTGTAAGGGAATTATTCCGGCGCTTTCATGCTTTCCACCATGCTGATCTGGCGGACATGGCGGCGCATGAGCAGGCAGACGGCAAAGTTGAAGAGCATGGTGAGCGCCACGCTGAACACAAAGCTGCGGGGGGCAATGGAACGGATGAACATCATCTGATCCATTTCCACAGTGCGGATGATGAACTGGTGCAGGGGAATGCCCACCACCAGACCCACCAGGGAGCCGATGAGAGAGAGCAGGTCGATCTCCCGGAAGATGTAGCGGTAGACCTCCTTATCATAGAAGCCCAGCACCTTGATGGTGGCAAGCTCCTTTTTGCGCTCGCCCAGGTTGACGCTGATGAGGTTGTAGAGCACTACGGCGGCCAATGCGGCAGCGCAGACGATGACCAGCATGACCACATAGTTCAGGCAGCCGATCAGGCCATCGAACATCTGGGTGGTGTCCTCGATGAAGGAGACGGAGCTGACATAGTTGCAGGCCAGAATGGCGGAGGAGAGGGAGGCGCGGGCTGCATCGGTGGGGCAGTCGGTCTGACCGTAAACGGCGTTCCAGGCGGGCAGAGCACCGCCGTTCAGCGTTTTGAGCTGCGCCTGCGAGAGGTACAGCCGGGTAAAGACATAGTTCTCGGTGATGCCGGTCAGGGTCAGGGACCTGCGCCCGCCGTCGGTGGTCTCCACTTCAAAGCTGTCGCCCACCGAAAGCCCCAGCTTTTCGGCGGTCTTTTCGGTCAGAATGACGCTGGAATCGTCAAAGGCAATGGCCTTGTGGCCCTGCCGGGTGCGGAAGGTGAAGTATTCGGTCATCTGGCTTTCGTCTGCGGCGGCAACCAGGCTGACGGTCTCTTTTTCACCCTCGGCGTTGTAAAGGGTGACGCTCTTGGTGTAATAGCGGCCCCAGCTGGTGATCCCGCTGCTGGAATCCAGCAGGTCGGCCAGACCGTTCTCCATGGTCAGCGCCTTTTCGTCACTCAGGGAGATGGTCAGGTCGGCGTGGGTCAGCTCAGTGGTCTGCTTGGTCAGCATGGGCAGCAGGGAATCCTGGATGCCGAAGCCGATGAGGAGCAGGGCTGTGCAGCCCGCCACGCCCAGAACGGTCATAAAGAAGCGCTTTTTATAGCGGAACAGATTGCGGGCGGTGGTTTTCTGGGAGAAGCTCATCCGCTTCCACAACGGGGTGAGATATTCAAGGAGGATGCGCTTGCCCGCTGCAGGCGCACGGGGCAGCAGCAGGGCGGCGGATTTTTCCTTGAGACTGGCGCGGCAGGCCTGCAGGGTGGCAAGGCCGATGACCGCCGCGCTGAGGGCCATGCTGCCCAGTGCCAGGCCCGGGTAGAAGTGCAGGGTAAAGGTGGGGATGGAGAACATCATGGTGCGGTAGGCGTACCAGAAGATGGTGGGGAACACCACAAAGCCTACGGCAATGCCCACAATGCTGCCCAGAACGCTGGCGGCAATGCCATAGAGTAAGTACTTGCCTGCAATGCTGGTGTTGGAGTAGCCCAGCGCCTTGAGGGTGCCCATCTGCAGGCGGTTCTCGTCCACCATGCGGGTCATGGTGGTGGAAGCCACCATCGCCGCCACCAGATAACGGCGGCAGGCCCGATAGGGGATGCGGCGCACGAGCAGCAGGCGGTAGAGGCCCAGCAGCAGGCCGCTGCAAAAGAGCACTTCCAGGAGGTAGAGCAGGGGGGATTTCATGGCGACAGGGTGAAATGAGTGTCAGTGAACGGTTTTCGCTGTTTTAGTCGGCTTGCGTGTTGCGGTCGGGGCTGTCTGCCTGTTCGCGTTCGGCGTTCGGATTGTCCGAGGCCCCGTCGCGCAGCATCTTCAGGATGGCATCGGTCTCCTCGACCGAAATGCTCCTGTGGCGCGAGAAGAACGACATGAGTCGGCTTACCGAACCGCCGAAGAAGTTCTCGAGCACGGTATCCATGTAGCGGCCCGCGTAGTCGTCCTTGTCGACGAGCGGGAAGTACTCGTAGGTCTTGCCGTAGGCCTTGTGGCCCACGAAACCCTTGCGTTCGAGGATGCGCACGATGGTCGAGACGGTGTTGTAGGCCGGCTTGGGGTCGGGCATCTCGTCGAGAATGCCGCGTACCACCGTCGCCCCCTTGGCCCAGAGCACCTGCATGATCTCCAGCTCGGCCCGTGTCAGCTCCTGCGGTCTGTTTTTGACGATTTCCACCATAACTATACATTTAGTTGATTACTGTACGACAAACATACAACTAATTTTTTAATTATACAACTAAATTATTAGTTAATTTACATGCAAGTGGAAATAGACACGAAAGGAGAGGGGGCAATACGCCGCATCGGAGAGGAAGCAGGAAAGCGACAGCACCGAGAAAGGACCAACAGGAGAGCCCGGGCGGCGAGCACAGGAGCATAGGAAGAACCGGGACGGGACCGTTAAGAAGCGAAGGCGGAGCGGGAAGCGGTGACGACAGGAAGAGGGCAAGGGAAACGGAGGCCGCCAGGAAAGGTAAGGCAGCCCGACAGGGGCAGCAGGACAGAGATGCACGGATACACTCGTCGCGCAAAAAAGCGGACCCGGGTCGGGTCCGCCGTCGGAACAAACTCAAAACAGAGACGGAACGTCGGGGGCAGGGGAGCGTCGGCGTGCGAACACCCGGAACGGGAGATCGCGCCGGAGGGCAACAAGTACCAACCGCCGCTCACTCCACCAGGTCGATGCAGACGGCTCCGTAGCGGCCCTGCGGTCCGAAGAGCTGCACGGCTTCGGCCGGCAAAATATAGTAGTAGTGCATCGGGACGCTCGCATTCGTCGAAAAGGCATTGGACTGACACATCGCCAGCCACGCGTCGATCGTCGAGAAACGACCGCCCAAAACAACCAGCGGCACCCGGTCGGGGTAGGTTTCGCCGACCACAACCGCCCGGGGAGCCGCCCCGGCAGCCCGCGGTACGGCATCGCCCAGCGAATCCAGCACGCTGACGGCCCGCTCCGCGGCCTCCGCGCCGTCGGCCGGGTTCCAGATATCGAGCCGCCGCAGGGTCAGTCCCTCGATAAAGCGGAGCACGCTGCCGGGAACCGGCCTGCCGTCAAGCAGGTAGAGCGCATCCTCCGGCAGACCGCGCCAGATGCCCTCCGGTTTCCACGACACCTGCACATACCCCTCCACACGCCGCAGCGAGTCGTAATCGGCACGCAGCGAATAGGTATTGATCCGCGACGGTTCGGTCCGCCACTCGCCCGTCCGCGGATCGGGGCTCTCACCGCCGCCCGTCCAGGTATACCCGGCCGCATTGCCCACCAGATGCGGCCGCACGCCCTTGCGGCGGTTGCGCTCGGTAAAGAACTTCAGCAACCGGACCTGTTCGCGTCCCGTCGTGTCGGAGAGCCGCATGCGCCGCGGCTTGACCTTCACGCGCCGCACGTTCCAGAGCGTCACGGCATCGTAGGCCTCCACGAAGCTCGTGCGGCGACGGTTGAGCTTGCAGGCAACGCGGCTGGAGGTATCGGCCACGGCCGGCAGGGCAGCCGCAGTGACCTCGGCCACCGTATCGCGCTGCGCCCGGTCGAAGCGCAGCACCGCTTCGAGGCGTTCGGGCTCCTGCGCCGAGGCCTGCCATACGCCCATCACAAGGGCAACCAGCACGACGACAATCCGGTTCGAGGTGGAGTTCTGCATGATGTTCTAATTTTTTCGTAAAATTAATACTAAAAAATTAGATATACAACATTTCGCGCACTGAACCGCAAAAAAAGAGGGCACAGGGGCGCGGGCACAGAGGGGGCGAGGATAGGGACGCGGGCACGGTGGGATAGCGCCGCGGCCGGGTATCACGGGCGGGTGTTACGGGCGGGTGTTACGGG
>OICB01001136.1_pt1 | contig 12000 bp, 8 predicted proteins | sample 1581121 | NCBI WGS metagenome assembly OICB01 (sample SAMEA3882544, study PRJEB24775) | human gut metagenome | biome: human-associated habitat; feature: intestine environment; material: feces | place: Netherlands | collected 2009/2010 | reverse complement strand
GATCAGGCGCTTTACCACCACAAGAACACTTTCTCCGTGGATAGGGAGCAAAAAATGCCCCAGCACGACTAAGAATATCAATACCGCTTTCAAATTATCAAAAAAATAATCTCTCTCTTTATTCATTCGACACATCCTCTATTACCGAGAATGTATTATAGAACTTTTGCCGAAAAAGTCAAGAACTATTACGCTTTTTGTTGAAACATTCCGTAAAATACCGCATCGGTATGTTTACGGATTTCCCCAAAATCATGGTATGGCACTTTCATGTTCCAGAAACACAGATGAGTGGAATGATTAATTTCCTCCATCACAGACAAAACTCCCGGCTGATCGGATTTCGTGATATAAAAAATCACGGAATCGAGAATCTTTTTTTCACTGTAACTATATTCAATTTTCTTACGCGTATAGCGAAATTCCGGTGTACAATCGTATTGTCTGAGTTTCAACTCAATCAATGCCCGGATTCCCTGCATGGTATAAATAGAATACGGAGCTTCAAATCCAAACCAGAAACCTTCTTTCTGGTAGAAACTCAGTTCCGTAACATCCGGCCGCATATATTCTTCCCGCGCAACAACACGGATTCCGTCTGTATAATAAAATGTTTCTTCCGTATACACCATGATCGACGGCATAAAATCACCTCATCTGTACAATGTGCCAGTCATCTGTTCGTATCTTATTTGCGAAGAACAAAATCAGATACCATCTCATCCAGACTTTCAGCAGATGCAGAAAGTTCTTCACTGGTTGCAGATACTTCTTCAGAAGTAGCAGAATTAGACTGCACAACCCCGTTTACCTGCTCAACAGCAGCGGAAATCTGCTTTACCGATTCTGCCTGCTGATCAGAAATCTGACGGATCTTAGCCTCCATAACAACCGCATCCAGCTGTTCGATCATTTCCGACATAAACTGGGAAGTCTCATCTGCAACAGAGCTTCCGACACCCACCTGATTCAGACTGTTTGTCAGCATGACACGGGTTTCTTCTGCCGAAGAAGCACTCTCTTCCGCAAGGTTTTTAATCTGTTCTGCAACAACCGCAAATCCTTTTCCTGCTTCACCGGCACGCGCAGCCTCAATGGATGCATTTAAAGACAACAGGTTTGTCTGGCTGGCAATGCTTTCAATCTTTCCGATGACAACCTGGATATCATTGGTGGTCTCTGAAATATGCTGCATGGCTTCGACCAGTTCTTTCATCTTTGCACTTCCGCTGTCTGCCTTGATTGCAACCCGCTTTGCCTGGTCATGTACACTGTCTGTAGACTTTGTATTTTCTTCGATATGTGTAGCAACCTCGGCAACCGAAGATGTCAGCTGCTGTACTGCCGCTGCCTGATCGGTAGCTCCCTCTGCCAGTCCCTGCGCACTCTGTGCCAGCTGGTCAGCTCCTGCGGATACCTGATTGGAAGATTCCTGTACATTTTTGATCGTCTGGCTCAGATTATTTTCTGTCGCTTCCAGTTTCTTTAAGATTTCACCGAAATTTCCCTGATAGGCTTCAATATCATGGGATCTCGCATCAAAGTTTCCTTTTGCAAACTCTGTAAGGAGCTGATTGATATCGTCCACAACACCCCTTAAATAAAAAGATGTATTGCGGAAACTTTCTGCAAGCTTTCCCAGTTCATCTTCCCCCTGATAAGAAATATCAATTTCGAGATTTCCGTGTGCCATGTCATCTGCGGCCTTTTCTATCTGGTCTAACGGTTCAAGAATATTTTCTGTCAGTTCCTGAATGATCATTTTGGAAAGCAATGGCATACCAACTACTGCAATGACAGGAATGATAATCCATACCGGATGTCCAAATACAAGCATTAAAATTGCAAACAGAATATTGTTCACCAGTAAAATTGCAAAAATTGCTTTCATAACCATTTTCAGCTTATCCGCAATTTTCACATTTTGAAAGTAATTCTTACGCATACGTTTCCTCCTATGTATCGTATACTATTTATCTATAATTCTACATCGAAATGTACATAATAGCAAGCAGAATTATCCAAAAATTATACAAGTCTGTCCAAAACTGCTTGAGATCTGCAGTTCCACACACGGAGCATCCGGATCACTGCTGCCCTGACCTTTACATTCCACATGTCCGCCTGCATTACTGTGTTCAAAGTATCATGTGCATTTTGCTTGCCACCAGATATACCGCAATAAAAATAAGAATAACTGCGTGAAGCCCACAAGAGGTAAAAAAGGAGCCATCTGTTTCAGATGACTCCCAAAAATCATATGGCTATGCACCAGCCATAAGTCTCTATTTTACTGTACGGACAGATAAGAATATCCCATCAGACTTGTATCCACGTCATGTGCCACCTCGCGGCCCTCACGAATTGCCCAGACAACCAGTGACTGTCCTCTGTGCATATCTCCCGCAACAAATACGTTCTTTACATTTGTTGCATATGTTCCAGGCTCTGTAGCTACATTTGTTCTCTGGTTCAGCTCTACACCGAACGCCTTTGCAATGTATTCCTCTGTTCCAAGGAATCCTGCAGCGATCAGTACAAGTTCTGCCGGAATCTTCTTCTCGGAACCTGCAACTTCCACCATATTTCTGCGTCCGGTCTTCTCATCCACCTTGCTCTCAAGTCTGACGATTGTCAGACCATTCAGCTTGCCGTTCTTATCCTTATGGAATTCCTTTACGGTTGTCTGATAGATTCGTGGATCTGTACCGAAACATGCAATCGCTTCTTCCTGGCCATAGTCGGTCTTTAACACCTTCGGCCACTCCGGCCATGGGTTATTTGCTGCCCGCTCTGCCGGTGGACATGGCATCATCTCCAGCTGGGTTACAGACTTTGCACCCTGACGGATAGCCGTTCCCACACAGTCATTTCCGGTATCACCGCCACCGATGATCACAACATTTTTTCCCTTTGCGGAAATAAATTTGTTGTCCTTAAAATTGGAATCCAAAAGGCTCTTTGTGTTGCGTGACAGATAATCGACTGCAAAATAGATTCCTTCTGCATCACGACCTGCTGCCTTGATATCACGCGCATGCTTTGCTCCACAGCAGAGGATGACTCTGTCATACTCTTTTAACAGCTCTGCACTCTTGACATCCACACCGACATTACAGCCTGTGATAAACTTCACGCCCTCTTCTTTCATAACATTGATCTTACGGTCAATGATCTGCTTTTCGAGCTTCATATTCGGAATACCATACATCAGAAGTCCGCCGACACGGTCATCTCTCTCATATACCGTAACCTCATGTCCTCTCTGGTTCAGCTGATCTGCTGCTGCCAGTCCGGAAGGACCGGAACCGATGATGGCAACTTTCTTTCCGGTACGAACCTTTGGAATATGTGGTCCGGCATAACCTTCTTTGTATGCCGTCTCAATGATTCCATGCTCATTGTCCCGGACAGATACCGGATCTCCCCAGTGTCCACAGGTACATGCCTTCTCACACAAAGCCGGACATACACGGGAGGTAAACTCCGGGAAATTATTGGTCTTGTGCAGACGGTTATATGCCTGCTGATAGTTTCCGGTATAAAGCAGATCGTTCCACTCCGGTACCAGATTGTGCAGCGGGCAGCCGGAAGTCATTCCGGCAACTGTCATACCCGACTGACAGAACGGGACACCGCAATCCATACAGCGCGCTGCCTGCTCTCTTTGTTTTTCTTTGGAAAGGAAGATGTGGAATTCATCAAAATTTTTGATTCGTTCCTTTGGTTCCACCGAACGCGCCTCACATCTGTCGTATTCCATAAATCCTGTTGGCTTTCCCATTGTTTCTTCCCTCCTTATGCTCTCGTGCTGGCATAAAATGCCTCAATCTGTGCCTGCTCTGCGTTAAGACCCTTTTCTTCCATCTGTACAATTGCCATCTGCATACGGTTATAATCATATGGGATGACTTTCTTAAACTTCGGCAGATACTCACTGAAGTGATCGAGAATTTCCTTACCTTTTTCCGAATTGGTCAGGGTAACATGTTCTTTGATCATTTCTTTGAGCTCTAATACGTCATATTTATTGGTGACTTCCTCACTGAATACCATAGACTTGTTGGTACGCATGTACAGATCGTTGTCCTCATCCAGTACATAAGCGATACCACCGCTCATACCTGCGGCAAAGTTCTTTCCGGTTTTACCAAGGATAACGACACGACCGCCCGTCATATACTCACATCCATGATCACCGACGCCCTCAACAACCGCAGTAGCTCCGGAATTTCTGACACAGAAACGTTCTCCTGCCACACCATTGATGAACGCCTTACCGCTTGTCGCACCGTACAGTGCTACGTTACCGATAATGATATTCTCATCCTTTTTGAAGTTTACTCCTGCTGGTGGATAAACGATCAGCTTTCCGCCGGAAAGTCCCTTTCCGAAATAATCGTTGGAATCTCCCACCAGTTCGAGTGTCAGTCCCTTTGGAATAAAGGCACCAAAACTCTGTCCGCCGGCTCCGCTGCATTTAATAATGAAAGTATCCTCATCGAGTGTATCGTCGTACTTCTTTGTAATCTCTGATCCGAAGATTGTTCCAAGCGAACGGTTTACGTTTGTTACTTCGGTATCGATCATACGCTTCTGCTTCTTATCAAGTGCCGGCTTTAACTGTTTTAAGAACTCCGTGATATCTTTGGTCTTATCCAGTTCGAAATCATATACCTGCTTCGGATCAAAAATAACCTTCTGCTTTGTTCCTGCAAACGGATTATTTAAGATATTGCTCAGGTCAAGCTTTGCTTCACGCTCGGACAGATCTCCGCGAACCTTTAAGAAATCGCTTCGTCCGACGAGTTCATCCACTGTGCGGACACCAAGTTTTGCCATGTACTCCCGAAGTTCTTCTGCGATAAAGCGCATGAAGTTCTCAACATACTCCGGTTTTCCTGCGAAACGCTTACGAAGCTCCGGATTCTGGGTTGCAATACCTGCCGGACAGGTATCCAGATTACATACACGCATCATGACACAGCCCATGGTTACCAGCGGAGCGGTTGCAAAACCAAACTCTTCCGCGCCAAGACATGCAGCAATGGCCACGTCTTTACCACTCATCAGCTTTCCGTCTGTCTCAATTCTTACTTTATTACGCAGTCCGTTCATAATCAGTGTCTGATGTGTCTCTGCCAGACCAAGTTCCCACGGAAGACCTGCGTTGTGGATGGAACTGCTTGGCGCAGCACCTGTACCACCGTCATATCCGGAGATCAGGACAACCTGTGCACCGGCTTTTGCAACACCGGCTGCTACGGTACCGACACCTGCCTCGGAAACCAGTTTTACGGAAATTCTTGCATCGCGGTTTGCATTCTTTAAGTCAAAGATCAGCTGTTCAAGATCCTCGATGGAATAAATATCGTGGTGTGGTGGCGGGGAGATCAAAGATACACCCGGTGTGGAAAGTCTTGTCTTGGCAATCCATGGATATACTTTCTTACCCGGAAGATGTCCACCTTCACCAGGCTTTGCTCCCTGTGCCATTTTGATCTGGATCTCCTGCGCACTGGTCAGATAACGGCTGGTAACACCAAAACGTCCGGATGCAACCTGTTTGATTGCGGAACAACGGTTCTTTCCGTCCGGTCCGACGGTCAGACGATCCTTGTCCTCACCACCTTCACCAGTGTTTGACTTACCGTGTAAGTGATTCATGGCAATGGCAAGTGTCTCATGTGCTTCCTTCGAAATAGAACCGTAAGACATCGCTCCGGTCTTAAAACGTGTCACAATAGAATCTACGCTTTCCACTTCCTCAAGCTTCACACCCTTCTTCGGGTACTCAAAATCCATCAGTCCACGCAGGTTCGTATGCTTTTCTTCTTCATCTACCAGACTCGTATACTGCTTGAACATCTCATAGTCCCCACGTTTGGTAGACTGCTGCAGCAGATGGATGGTAGCCGGATTGTACAGATGCGCATCGGCTCCGCTTCTCATCTTGTGGCGCCCCTTGCTGTCAAGGGTTACATCGGTTTCAAGTCCCAGCGGATCATAGGCTGCGGAATGAAGCGTATTGACATCATTCTCGATATCCTTGATGGAAATTCCGCCGATGCGGCTGACCGTATTGGTGAAATACTTATCAATGACATCTTTATCAATACCAAGTGCCTCAAAAATCTTGGAACCCTGATACGACTGGATCGTAGAAATACCCATCTTGGCTGCAATCTTTACAATACCGGTGATAATTGCATGGTTATAATCATCAACTGCGGCATAATAATCTTTGTCTAACATGTGCTCGTCGATCAGCTGTTTTACGGTATCCAGTGCCAGGTATGGGTTAATTGCACTCGCACCAAAACCAAGCAGTGTTGCAAAATGATGTACCTCACGCGGCTCTCCGGATTCGAGAATCAGGGAAAGGGAAGTACGTTTCTTTGTCTTTACCAGATACTGCTGCAATGCAGATACGGCAAGCAGGGAAGGAATTGCCACATGGTTATCATCCACGCCTCTGTCGGAAAGGATCAGGATATTGGCTCCGTCTCTGTATGCACGATCCGCCTCAATAAAGAGACGATCTACGGCTTTCTCAAGACTGGTATTCTTATAATAAATAATCGGAATGGTTTCTACCTTAAATCCGTCTACTTTCATATTGCGGATTTTCATCAGGTCTGTGTTGGTCAGAATCGGATTGTTGATCCGAAGTACTTTACAGTTCTCCGGCTTTTCCTCTAAGAGGTTTCCGGCAGATCCGATATATACCGTCGTAGAAGTAACAACCTCCTCACGGATGGAATCGATTGGCGGGTTGGTTACCTGTGCAAACAGCTGCTTGAAATAGTTAAACAGCGGCTCACGGTTTCCGGACAGTGCCGCAAGCGGTGTATCCGTACCCATCGCAGCGGTACCCTCAATGCCGTTCTTTGCCATCGGCAGGATGGAATCCTTTAAGGACTCATACGTGTAACCGAATGCCCTTTGCATTCTCTGACGTTCTTCCTGTGTATATTCCGGCACACGCTCATTCGGGATTTTTAAATCCTTTAACATGACGATGTTGCTGTCAAGCCACTCACCATATGGACGCTTATCCGCATATCTTTCTTTTAACTCATCGTCATCAATCACACGACCCTGCACGGTATCTACAAGAAGCATTTTACCAGGACGCAGACGGTCTTTTGTCACGATATGGGTCGGATCAATATCAAGAACTCCGACCTCGGAAGAAAGAATCAGATAGTCATCGTCTGTAATGTAATAACGGGATGGACGCAGACCGTTACGGTCAAGAACCGCTCCCATCATATCTCCATCGGAAAACAGGATGGATGCAGGTCCGTCCCAAGGCTCCATCATGGTTGCATAATACTGATAGAAATCTTTCTTTTTCTGTGTCATCACAGCATTGTTTGCCCATGGCTCCGGAATCATGATCATGACTGCCAATGGCAGATCCATGCCACTCATCACCAGAAACTCCAGCGTATTGTCCAGCATTGCGGAGTCAGATCCTTCGGTGTTGACGACCGGAAGTACCTTCTGGAATTCCCCGCGCAGCTTGCCGGATGCCATCGTCTCTTCCCGGGCAAGCATCTTGTCTGCATTACCACGGATGGTGTTGATCTCACCGTTATGTACAATAAAACGGTTTGGATGTGCTCTCTCCCAGCTTGGATTTGTGTTGGTAGAGAAACGGGAATGTACGGTTGCAATTGCAGACTCATAATCCTTATCCTGCAGATCGGAGAAGAACTGACGCAGCTGCTCTACAAGGAACATTCCTTTATATACAATCGTTCTGCTCGAAAGGGAAGCAACGTAGCTGTCATCGTTGGACTGCTCGAATACACGGCGTGCCACATACAGCTTGCGGTCAAAATCAAGTCCCTTCTCCACATCTTCCGGTCTTTTGATGAACGCCTGCATGATGCATGGCATACATCCTCTGGCCTTGTCGGAAAGCTTGTCCGGATGAATCGGTACCTGTCTCCATCCGAGGAATTCCATTCCTTCCTTCTCGACAATTACCTCAAACATCTTCTTTGCCTGATTGGTCTTTAACTCATCCTGTGGGAAGAAAAACATTCCGACGCCGTAATCTCTCTCTTCTCCCAGCTTAATTCCAAGCGGCTCTACCGCTTTCTTAAAGAACTTATGGGAAATCTGAAGAAGAATACCAACACCATCTCCGGTCTTTCCGTCGGCATCTTTTCCGGCTCTATGCTTTAAGTTTTCAACAATTTTCAAGGCATTTTCCACGGTCTGGTGGGTCTTGATACCTTTGATGTTTACCACAGCACCAATTCCGCAGTTATCATGTTCGAAACTCGGATCATATAATCCTTTGGCGGTTGCTGTGCTCTCATTCCATTGCTCTTTCATAGAACTATCCTTTCGTTGTAAATCATTCATGAGTTGCTTTTTCTTAACTGATTCTCATTTTACTCCTATGACCGCCGCTTGTAAATCACTTTTTTCGTTCTATTGTCTGATAATTTGTCTATTATTTATCTATCGCAGTATTGTCAGATAATATCTTGTTTTTTCTTTTATATTAACCGTTTTTCAAACAATAAAGCGGTCATATTCATGAAATATTTTTTCATAAATATGACCGCATTTTCTGTTTTTATTAAGTTGTTTTTATTTTACAAACAATTTATATCTGAAATTCATTCACCGTCTGCTTCAATGTTCCGATGCTGTCCAAAACCTTTTCCCATAACTTTTCCTCCTTGGTATTTTTATATTTTAACACTACTATACTTTAACGCGATAAACAAGTAAAAAGAAAAAAGGCATCTGATTTTTTTCCAAATCAGACACCTTGAAAACACCCTATCCCTGCTGGTCAATCGCCTGTCCTGTCCGGTAATAGGTAAAATCAGCAGTAACCAGAACTTTTTGATTTTCATCCATGAGTTTCACGGTATATACGCCGATCCGTCCTCCCTGTCTTTGTACTTCTGCCTCACCGTACACATAGCCGGTATCTTTCACAGCCTCCAGATAATTCATTTTCCCGTCAATCGTTGTAACATAATTGCCATAGGTGGATGCCGCCAAACCAGCAAGCGTATCAGCAAGCGCATACGCACATCCGCCATGCATTCCACCGTAAATATTCGTAAAATGCTCATCCATGCGCATTCTTCCGTAAGCATAGCCTTCCCGCACTTCCAGCAGTTCCATTCCCAGAAGCTGTGCAAATGGATTTTTCTCCAAAAGCCGGTTCAGCTTCTGTGGTGTCAGTTCCTGTGGCTGCTGTGACTGTTGTACTGCCTTTTGTTCTGTTGTTTTCGTTGCAGAAATATGTTTGTGTTTCTTACTCATGTTTTCTTCCTTTATTACCGTTTTTGTCAAATTTTGCAAGATAGGGTTTATGAACTTTATTGTCACGCGTCAAATTATAGTTCCTACATTTAATGTTGCTCCTTTTCTTCATCACTTATATTACTAATCTTTTCATCCACAATTCATATTAGGGTTATGCTTAGGGTTATTCATATAAAAACAATGAGTTTTGTTGATTTCTGATCCAATCATAAATATTACTTTCATCTTTGCCTAGGTCTTTTAATTCAACATACTTCATAAAATCTGTCTTATCTCCAACTGTCAGCATATAAATATAATAAAAGACATCATCCCTATATTTTCTCAAAAGTGAATATGCATCTGCAAAATTAGCATTCAGGCAGCAATATCGAATACTTTCTGCCGTTCTACTTACAGAATCAAGAATCTGATTTCCACTGATAACTCCGACTTTATGTAAAACTATGTTATCTCTGCCATATGCTAAGAAACTCATTTCATACATGAAATTTCTTGTTTCCTCTAGCAATGTATTCAACTCTTGGAAGGAACTATTTTCCTTAATGACACTTCTATTTATTTCAAAGTCATCTGGTATTTCAAGCATATGCACTCCTTAATCACTCTCGGCAACACCAAACTTATTTACAAAATCCTCATAGCCATTTACCCAATCAAACTTTGTATCATCGGATACTGCTTTAAAATGAAGTTCTCCGCAATGAATCTTGTTTTTTCCACATCAGTCAGGTCAGCCCATTATTACCTTCAGCAAGGACATTATCAGCAAATAATCCATTTGCCAACTGCACCTTACGCAAATTTTCCAACAATCTGCTACCAACAACAATGTCATTGTTTCTGACAGGATCACCCTCACCAAATTTGCGTGTTCGTGACGGCCTGTAAATTCCATCAACATGTCTTGATAACCCTCTGAACAATTCCACTGTAGAATGAATCGCCTGTATCTGATAATCCAGATCATCCTCAAATTGAAATATAATACGCTTAGGCATTTGGCTCTCCTCCTGCTTCCTCTTCTGCATCTTTTTGTTGCAAATAAAAAATAGCCTTTTGTGTCTCTATTTCCTCACGCAATTCTTCTTCTGTCGGCAAATACAATTTGTACTTACTTGCAAATAGCTGTTCATTTCCATGTAATATAGAATACCTTGCAATATCTTCATCCGTTTCCGAACATAATACAATTCCAAGTGTTGGATTATCATCTGGCGCTTTTTTTAATTCATCATACATACGAATATACATGTCCATTTGCCCAACATCCTGATGCGTAATCCTCTCTGTCTTCAAATCAATTAATACAAAACATTTCAAAATATAATTATAAAACACCAAATCAATATAATAATCTTGTTTCTCAGTGTGGATGTGTTGCTGTCTCGCAACAAACGCATATCCTTTTCCCATTTCCATCAGAAATTTCTGCAGATTTGTTATAATACTTGACTCAAGTTTTGTCTCGTTAAAAGATGCATCTGGCGTTAATCCCAAAAACTCCACTACTACAGGATTTTTTATAAATTCAAGCTTATCATTTTGATATGAGGATGTCTTTTCTCTCATTTCAGCTTCTACAGCTTTTTTATCCTGTGATTGAAGCATACGATAATAATATTGGCTATCAATATTTCTCTGTAAAGTACGAACACTCCATGTCTGCTCATAGGCTTCTTTCTCATACCATTTGCGAGCTGTTTCATCATGCACTTGAAGAAGAGTACGATAATGTGACCATGTGAGTCTAATATCAGATTGTCGACACGCTGTGTCGACAATCTGTGGAAAAGCCTTGTAGAATCTTAAACAGTGATATAAATTACTCCTGTCATATCCCTTTCCATATTTTTGAGTCAGGTACCTTGATAAATTTTTAATAATTTCTACACCATATTCAGCCCGTTCTTCTCCAGCTAATTCTTCCACTGCTATTCGATATCCAATCAACCAATTTCTTTGTGATAATATTGTATTTACTGAACGATAAGCCTCTTTTTGTGATACTTCTATAATAGTTTGAACATCATTTAGTATGTTGTCTGTTTTATGAAAATTATCCATAATAACATTATTTACACTATTCATAACTTCATTCATCTGCCTGCCTCCTTACGGCAGATTATACATCTCTGCCATATTTTCTATATAAATTCCACTGTATATGTAGGTTTGCTAGCTCCTGCATTCTTTTCAATAAGAGCTTTCAGTTTTCTGAATGTCTCATCCTTTAAAGAAATATCATCTTTAAATGCCGAATCTCTGAAAATAAATTTAATTGGCAATGGGTCAAGCTTTGCAAGTTTTGAAACTAAATCCTCTGTGATTGTTATTTCCAAGCATACCAAATAACTGCTTGCATAGAGATATGTACGACTCCCAATATCGGATAACTGCTCTAATGTTTCTGAAAGTGCTACATCACGCTGACGAAGCATCAATTCATATACGATATCTATGTCGTTGGCACCTGGCATGAAGTCAACAAGGTCTGGTGCATACTCAAGCTGATTAACATTGATCTGTCCCATATCCATGATGGAATTCCACTTTATATTGGTATCGGCAGTTCTAAATACTTTAAATCCAATATCGATGTCTGCATCTGGATGGTCTGATCTGATTTTATCTCCTGCTCTACGGATACGTTCTTTACCTATTTCACATATATTTTTATAACCGGCTTTGCTC
>OICB01001126.1_pt1 | contig 12073 bp, 4 predicted proteins | sample 1581121 | NCBI WGS metagenome assembly OICB01 (sample SAMEA3882544, study PRJEB24775) | human gut metagenome | biome: human-associated habitat; feature: intestine environment; material: feces | place: Netherlands | collected 2009/2010 | reverse complement strand
CCTCCCGCCTTTATAGCGTTGGCTTCGGATGACGAGGCGGTTAGCCCGGAGAATAGCGTGCTTTATTATCTCGCTTTGCTAAAAAACAAGGTGTCCGCCTCCTTACATATTTACCCAAAAGGCGGCCATAGTTTTGGGTTCCGGGACAACTTCGTATACAAACGTCAATGGACTGACGAACTGGAGAAATGGCTAAGCACGATTGAGTAAATCTCAAAAAAACGGTGCCACACAAATAAATGCGTGACACCGAAAAAGTATATATAAAACAGACCAAGCAGGTTCGCTATTTAGCGTTCCACCAAAGTGGAGTAGTCGTCAAGTCCGGGCCGCCCAAAAGCTGGAGAGCTTGCGCATAACCCACTTGATTATTCGTTTGGATATTCGCCGGATAACGATAACGTTTCGGGTAGAAATCCCAACGGCATTCCTTAGAGGTAGCGACCGTCAAAGGAACTTGATTCAATGGGTTGTAATCCTTCTCTACCGCTTGGTTCTCGAAGAAAGGAAGACCTAAACGACGATGATCGCTCCAAGCCTCTTCCGGCAACCAAGGAACTTGCGCTATATATTTCTGGGTGATAATCTTCGTCAGAGCATCATTATTATAAGCGCCATTCCGGTAGATCGAGTTATGGGGATATTCATACGTACGGCTTTTTACCTCCTTCGTATATGGGTCCGTATAACGGATCGTATACGATTTCGCCTCTGTCGTATGGTCGAAAGCGACGGAAGTACCTACACGGTTGTATTTCTGAGACGATAGGTAATCACCGACTTGGCTCAATAAGCCATGATACTCAAAACTAGCCGTAACACCAGACTCATAATTGGATTTAGCCGTTCCCGGAACTTTCCAGCCTTTCACCGCAGCCTCCGCCAATAAGAAGTAACTTTCCCACGGGCCGAAGAAAACACGCTTATTGGTGCTCATTCGATATTGTTTCGATATAGAGGGATAATTATAATTCTTACCTGTCAGCTCACTTACCAGACCGGCTTTCACGTCCCATTCTCCGGCGACCCAAGTGCCCCACGTATATTTCGGATCGATCGTCAACATATTCTGGGTATTATCCGCCGGATTCTTCAAGTGAACCGGCTTCACCTCGCTGGCCGCACCGATATAATCGGAATAAACCACACCATCATCCCAGCCCACTACACTAAACAACTTCGGGGCACGGGGATCTACATATTGAGGTATACCGTCGAAATAGAAACCGGCGCACGGATCATTCGTCGTCAGCGGGAAGTGCTGGTTCAAATATAAACCTTGATAATCGTATGGATTCTTCAAATGGCTTTTTAAGGAGTCCGGCAACGGAAATTCCTGTCCACCCAAACCAACTACCAAGTTCTTAAACGTCACGGACATCGCCTGCCCATTCCAAGGACGAGACATCACGCTCGTCAGCTCATCCCAACCCTCTTTCTCCTGCACGGAAGCGATATCGGTTGGCTCGGAAATAAATGTCTTAGAGGCGGCATCCTCAAATTCCGCTTTCGCTAAGGCAGGATCGACAGCTGAGATACGCATCGCCAAACGCATACGCAAGGAGTTGGCGTACTTCTTCCATTTCGCAACATTTCCCGCATAGAAAGCATCCTCGTTAGCCATAGCGGACATATCCAAGGAGGGGTCTAACGCAGACTCAGCTTCCCGTAATTCTTTCAATATAAATTGATAGATAGCCTCTACACTATCGTACTCAGCCGGTACACCGGAGAAAGCGGCTAACGCTGGGATCGGCCCGAAACCGTCAGCTACTTCCGAGTTCAAGTAAGCACGCCAGATGCGGGACATCTGGATCACGTTCTTATAATAAGGATAAGTATCCGCCTCGCCATTGGCAACCATCTGCTCTCCTAACTGGATCGCTTTGGTCACTTGGTTCAGCCAACCCACGGCGTAATCGTTACTCAAGTAGGTAGTACTATAATCATTGTTATCCGTACCGATCGTAAAACCACTTCCCCTATTGAAACGGGAAGCACGGTCCCAGTACAAGATAAAGATACGCTCGGCTATCTCTGGGTTCATCTGGTCTCCCATGATAGAGGCATTCAGGAACCATTGGGGTTTCACCTTATCCTCTCCCACAAGATTCGGGTCCTCATTGATCTCCTGAAAGTCATTACAGGAAGAAAGAAGAGCAGCCACCGATACCAGTCCGGTAAAAAGTATATTTCTTGTTTTCATCTTCATCATTTTTATCGTAATTCAAATTATCATGTATTCCATTAGAATCCCACGGTTACGTTAAACGTATAGGAACGACTGGTCGGCGCGGCTCCATTCTCGAATCCGGTAGCGTTGGTATTCGTGGCGGCAACGGACTCGGGGTCGATACCCGGCAAGTTATAATGGATCATCCAAACATTGTTACAAGTAGCGGATAGACGTACACGCTGGAAAGGCGTTTTCTTCAACATCTGTCGATTGAACTCGTAGCCAAAGGTGATATTACGCAAACGGACATTGGTTGCGCTATAGGTATAAACCTCTGGTAAACCATAATTTCCGGTAGACCCAATACGCTCCCAATAGTTCTGGGGAGTGACGGCGACCGTATTCTCCGCATAACCACTGCCCTGTTGAACCACGGTATTCGGTACCACGAATTCGGCACGATCACCATTCACCACTGTTCCGGCGGCGTTACCCCGGGTATACAGGTTGGAGGCTGTCGCCGAATAGATGCTACCACCGATACGGAAGTCTATCAAGAAGCTCAGGTTAAAACCTTTATAAGAGAAATTATTGGTCCAACCCATCATCCAATCCGGACTCTGGTTTCCTACTTTCGACTTCTCGGTAGAGATCAAAGGCAAACCATCATCACCTACGACGATCTTTCCATAGTGAGGACTATTCTCATCGGTCACACGCATAAAGGTCTGCCCGTAGATCTCACCATAATAACCACCTACCGGAGCTACGATCTGGATAGCGTCGAACGTCTTTATATCATATAGATTCACGCCCTCGTATAATTCTTTGATCTTATTCCGGTTCAAGGAGAACTGCGCCGTAGAGCTCCAGCTCAATCCGGCGGGATTGTCTAGAATCGTACCGTTCAAGGAGATCTCCAAACCCTCGTTCTGAATGTTACCCGCATTAATCTTACGGGAAGCATAGCCGGAGAACGGGTCCATCGGTAAATCCAGTAACTGGCGGGTAGCGTTGGACTTATACCAAGCGGCATCCAAGCCTAACCGGTTATTAAAGAAACGGATATCGAAACCGGCCTCCCATGATTTAATCAACTCACTACGTACGTCCGAGTCGTAAAGTACCTTACCCGGTTTCGCCGTCGTATTCCCGTTGGGGTCCTTGCCTACAGAGTAGAAGTTATATAATTGATACGGGTCCAAGTCGTTACCTACCTCAGCGAAGGAGGCACGTACCTTAGCGAAAGAGAACCAATCCGGCATGCTTCCGCCAATCTTCGGCAACATATCGGAGATCACCGCGGAGAAGCTGACACACGGATAGAAATAAGAGCGGTTGGCTTTCGACATCGTAGACGACCAATCGTTACGTGCCGTAACATCCAAGAACAGATAACCATCCCAGTTCAACTGCAACGACCCGTACAAGGAATTCATACGACGGCGGATCAACTCGGAAGTGACTGTTGGCTTATTCACGCCATTATTCAGCGAGAACAAGTTCGGCACCAACAACTCTCCGGCAGAAGCGTTCATCTTATTACGCTGCTGGAGCATCAAGTTACCACCGAAAGTAACGAAGCCTCCCAGCCGATCGATCAAGTTATCCTTCCGGGCCGTAGCCAAGAAACTGAAGTTATTCTCATAGAAGGTCTCCGATCCCTCGGTATACAGACCTCTCGGACTGGTATTACCACCGGCATATACTTTCTCGCTCTTCGTCGTGGTATAATAATCCGTACCACCTCTCAACTCAATATCGAACCAATCGGTCGGGGCATATTTCAAGGAGATATTTCCTAACAAACGGTTACGGGTATCCTCGTTCTGGCGATAACGGGTCACCCAATAAGGGTTCTCCTGCGGATTCTTGGAGGCGTCATACCAAATCATATTGCCTTGCTCATCCACGTCATCCTCAAACTCACGGATATTCAAGGAACGAGGCAGGTTATAGATCGTATTGAAAGCGTTCGAGGGATTCACGCCCTGAATCGGGCGGTTATGTGCGTTTTGATTGATATAATTCACCTTGGCATCTACTTTCCACTTTTCCGCCTCATCCAAGAAAGTGGTGGCACGCAAGGTAATATTCGTCTTGTTTAGTTTTGAGCGTGGGGTGATGCTAGCATCGTCGGAACGGTTTACGGAGGCGAATACCGCCGTCCCCTTTATGTTCTGCTGGAAGCTGACACCCTCGTTAAAGGAGGTTCCGGTGCGGAAAAAAGCGTCGATATTATCATAAGTATGCAGGGGGATTTGATTGCCTCTCCAATCGGTTACCATTTGTCCCGTGGCTTTCGGTCCCCAGCTAAGGCGGGATTGGTTATCGTAAACGCCCACGGAGCCTTGTCCGAAGTCGTTCTGTAAATCAGGTTTCAGGAAAATCGTCTCGGCGGTGATACCGGCGTTGATCGTAATACCGAGTCCCTCGTTCTTACGTCCGGACTTGGTAGTGATCAAGATCACACCGTTACCGGCACGTGAGCCATAAAGGGCGGCGGCGGAAGCACCCTTCAATACCGTCATGGACTCGATATCTTCCGGGTTGATATCCGAAAGGCCGTTACCCATGTCCGCTCCGGAGTTACCCCATACATCATCCACGCCACCGGTGAAGTTATCCATCGGGGTACCGTCTACGACGATCAAGGGCTGGTTGCTACCCGTCAATGAGTTATTACCACGAAGTACGATCTTAGAGGACCCTCCTACGCCATTGCTTGAACGGACGATCTGCAAACCGGAAACCTTACCGGAAAGGGAGTTCGCCAAATTCGGCTCACGGGAGGCCAAGAGGTCGTCCCCTTTCAACTCCTGCATGGCATAGCCCAAGGCTTTCTTATCTCGTTTCATACCCAAGGCAGTCACCACCACCTCATCGAGTTTCTGGGTATCTTCCACGAGTTTAACCGTAATCTCGGACTGGCCGGTATATGGGATGTCTTGCGAGGTATAACCGATAAACGATATCTGTATGATATCCCCTTTCTTCACGTTATCCAAAGTAAAATGCCCGTCCAAGTCGGTCATAGTACCATTGGTAGTTCCTTTCACGATTACGGACGCCCCGGTAACGGGTCCTAAGGCATCCTCAACTATTCCCGACACCTTTGCGTTTTGCTGGGAAATGTCAACCTTCGGAATCCCGGGCATAGGCGTGGCGTATAAGTTTCCCGAGAACCCAAGCGCCCCTACCAACAGGATTAAGCTGACTGGTCTGAATCTTTTCAACATAACTACTGTTTTTTGTTTATTTTGATAGACAATGTTTTAGTTTTTGCGTCAACGAATGTCATTTATCCTGTATAAACATAAAAAGGGCAGATATGTTTTGAGTTTAACATATACAAGAGTAACCGGAGAGAGATGAGTATCACTCCGGTATCTCAGTAAACCAGGAAGGTCGTGAGTTTAGTGACAAGTGATTTTAGGAATGGACAATATATATACTGCGTTGCCCCAATAATATATACTGCGTTGGTCAAGTAAGATATACTACGTTTATTAGAATGCCCATCATAAGCACCTTTCGACCGCAGTCGGCAGGGGCTTACGATGGGCATTGTTAGATGCTTATAATAGCGGTCGGCACAAATACACAAAAACAGGGGCTTTTGACACACCCTCTTTCATATAAATCAATGTTTAGCCCACCATAGCGGAGTAGAAATTAAATCAGCTCCACCCAATAGCTCAACAGCTTTCATATAACTATCCTTACTATTGATTTCCATATTCGCTGGATAGCGCAGACGTTCTTGATAGAATTCCCACTTACATTCCTTACAGTTAGCACGAGTAAGAGGCAACTCGTTACTAGAAACGTTATAATCTATCTCAACAGCTTGATTCTCAAAGAAAGGCAAACCTAAACGACGATGATCAGACCATGCCTCTAAAGGTAACCAAGGAACCTGTGCCAAGTATTTTTGCGAGATTATCTTTGTCAGCTTATCATTATTGACCGTACCATTCTTATAAATAGAATTTTTCGGATAAGTATAAGTAGTAGTCTTTTTCTCACCAGTATAACCATCTACATATTCAGCCGTATAAGACTTTGCTTCCGCCGTATGATCAAAAGCGACAGAAGTACCTACACGGTTATATTCCGTAGAACTCAAATAATCATTTAAGAACTCAGATACACCGTGATATTCAAAGCTAGCTGCTATACCAGCCTCATAATGAGATTTCGCACTACCAGACACGTTCCAACCATACAACGCAGCTTCAGCCAATAAGAACTCCGTCTCCCACGGCCCAAACCATACACGCTTATTCGTACTTTCACGATATATCTTGGATAAAGAAGGATAAGTCTTACTTGCTCCTGTCAATTCGCTGGTTAGCGCTGAGTATTTATCCCATTTTCCAGCAACCCAAGTATTCCAAGTATATTTCACGTTCAACTCCAAATATGTCTTATTGTTATCCTCAACATTTCCAGTAGCAGGATCCGCTAAACGAGCCTTATCAGCCAAACCGATATTAGAGAAATAAACAGTACCATCATCATATCCCGGAATATGAAACAACTTAGTAGCACGAGGATCAATCTTTGAAGGAAGAGCATCAAAGAAATAGCCTGCAGCCGGATCATTCGTAGAAACCGGTAAGTGTTTTTCTAATCGAAGGCCTAGATAATTACGAGCATCTTTCAATACCACATCCTCTTTTATCGCCGCAGGAACTTGGAAATCGATTCCTCCTAGGCCAATCATCATATTATTAATGGTGACCGAAATGGGTTGGGCATTCCAAGGACGAGACATCACACCATCAAGATCAGTCCAACCGCCTTTTTCTTGCACCTGAGCAATTTCATCTTGCGTAGTAATAAAATTATTCGTCGAAGCGGCATCCTCAAAAGCAGCCTTTGCTTTAGCTTGATCTACAGCAGATAAACGCATAGCGTAGCGCAAGCGTAATGAGTTCGCATACTTTATCCATTTAGAGGCATCACCATCATAGAAAGCATCCGTTTTCTCTGATGTAATAGCGCTCATATCCGCATTTACATCTATCTTGCCAGCGGCATCTTTCAATTCAGAAATAATAAAATCATAAATATCTTCTATACTCTTATATTCTACGATACCATCAAAAGCGTTTGCCGGAGGCACAGGACCAAAGTTATCAGCCAATTCAGAGATGACATAAGCCCGCCAAATACGAGACATCTGTAGCAAATTGTTCTCATAAGGATACTCCGGATTGGCGGCACGTTCCGTACCAATTTTCACGGCCATATTAACATTGTTCAGCCATCCCACTCCATAATCAACGCCAAAGTAGTCCGTATTATAATCATTATAATTCGCACCTGTAGCTAAACCACTACGACGTTCAAAACGAGCCGCACTTTTCCATTGATACACGAACACACGCTCTGCGATATGCGGGTTCTGCTGTGCCCCCTTGATTGATTTATTCAGTAGATAAGATACTTTGATCGCACTTTCATCTACGGCATTCGGGTCTTTATTTATTTCCTCAAAGTCGTTACATGCAGTAAATAAAACGGCTAATGAAGCTAACCCTATTATTGTTCTTTTTAATGTTTTCATACTTAAAATCATCTTTCTTATTAGAAACCAACTGTTACATTAAATGTGAAAGAGCGAGAAGTCGGAGCTGCCCCATTCTCAAAACCAGTAGCATTGGAATTTGTAGCCGAAATAGATTCCGGATCAATACCTTCCAAATGATTTACAATCATCCAAACGTTATTCGCCACGAATGATACACGTACTTTCTGTAATGGGGTTTTCTCTAACCATTTTTTCTCAAAATCATAACCAACGGTAATATTACGTAGACGAATATTAGTAGCATCATATAAAAATGCCTCACCCACACCGATATTACCTCCGGCAGCACGTCCCCAGTACAATTCAGGAGTAACAGCATTAGAATTTGCCGTATAACCACCATTTCCATCAGAAGTCACTGAATTCGGAACTACAAATTCCTCACGGGTTCCATTTATAACTGTACCTGCGGCATTACCTGCCTTGTACAAATTAGCAGTGGTCGCTGAGTAAATATTTCCACCAATACGAGCATCAATCAAAAAGCTCAAAGAAATATTTTTATAAGAGAACGAGTTAGTCCATCCCAACATACAATCAGGCTGTTGATTCCCCAGATAATAATCATCTGAAGTAACTAATGGTAAACCTTGAGCATCTACAATAATTTTACCAGCATGTTCCCCACTTTCAACACGTTGGAATTTTTTACCATAAATATCGCCATAATAACTACCCGTACGGGCTACAATCTTTAAATCATCAAAAGTCTTGATGCCATATTCATTTACTCCTTCATACAAATCTATGATTTTATTTTTATTGAAGGAAGCATTCAATGTTGTTTCCCAATTTAAGCCTCTAGGATTCTGCAAAATAGTACCATAAAGCATTAATTCCACACCTGAATTTTGAATATTACCTGCATTGATCTTACGTTTGGAATAACCAGAAAATGGATCCATTGCCAAATCTAGCAATTGGCGGGTAGCATTAGATTTGTACCAAGCCGCATCAATACCTAATCGATTATTGAAAAACTTCAAATCAATACCGGCTTCCCAAGATTTAATCAACTCTGAACGTACAGAAGAATCATATAAAGTAGTTCCTAGAGCTGCAGTTGGGTTACCATTTGGATCTTTATCAACCTTGAATACAGTATACAATTGATATGGATCAAGGTCATTACCTACTTCCGCATAAGAAGCACGAACCTTAGCGAAACTCATCCATTCCGGCATTGTACCGCCAACCTTTTCCACCATATCTGAAATAACACCAGATAAGCTAACCGAAGGATAAAAATAAGATTGGTTTTCTTTACTCATAGTGGAAGACCAGTCATTACGAGCCGTAATATCCATAAACAGCCAGCCATCCCAGTTCATTTGCAAAGAACCGTAAATAGAATTCATCTTGCGCTGTACATCTTCAGATGTATGCGTCATATTATTCTTGTCAGCGGCATTAGACATCGCAAATAGATTCGGGATCAATAAATCACCCGTACCAGCCTCTAATTTCTTACGGCGTTGCATCATCAAGTTTCCACCCACGGTCACAAAACCACCAAACTTGCTAAAAAGGTTATCTTTCTTAAAGGTAGTCAAGAAACTATAGTTGTTCTCATAAAAAGTCTCCGACTTCTCAGAGTAACGCCCTTTCGGATTCACATTACCACCAGAATATACCTTATTTGTAGTCGTAGTCGTATAATAGTCCGTACCGCCTTTTAGCTCGAGGTTCCACCAGTCCGTTATCTTATAAGAAAGAGAAATTGTACCTAACAAACGATTACGAGAGTCTTGATTTGTTCTATAATCTTTAATCCAATACGGATTTTCTTGGGGAGTACTCTCGGTATCCCACCAAATCATATTTCCATTTTCGTCCAAACAGTTCTCCAGATCCCTAATATCCAGCGATCGTGGTAAATTATAGATCGTACTAAAGGCATTCGATTGGTTAATACCTTGGATTGGACGATTCTTTGCGTTATTATTTAAATAGTTGGCTTTTGCATCTAATTTCCATCTTTTATCCGGACCGAACTCGCTTGTTCCACGCAAAGTAAGAGACGTTTTATTTAATGATGCACCCGGAACGATGCCCTTATCATCAGAGCGATTAATTGAGGCGAATACCGCCGTCCCATCATAGCTCTGCTGAAAAGATACACCTTCATTGAATGAAGTTCCTTTCTGGAAATAAGCATCTATATTATCATAAGTATACATCTGGACTTTCTGCCCATCCCAGCGATCAATTGTTACGGAACCATCGGCAACAGGCCCCCAGCTTGAACGGTCTTTCACATTATATATGCCATTTGTACCCTGACCATACGTATTCTGTAATTCTGGTTTCAAAAACATGCTTTCCACTGTAACTCCGGCATTTACAGTAATACCTAATCCACTTTGCTTTTTACCCGATTTCGTCGTAATCAAAATTACGCCATTACCTGCACGAGAACCATATAACGCGGCGGCTGAAGCTCCTTTCAACACGTTCATGGATTCGATATCTTCCGGGTTGATATCTGACAAACCATTACCCATATCCACGCCGCTATTACCCCAAGCATCATCAACTCCTCCAGTAAAGTTATCCATTGGAATACCATCGACAACAATCAACGGCTGATTAGATCCAGTTAATGAATTATTACCACGCAATACAATTTTTGAAGAACCGCCAGGGCCACTACTAGAACGAACTACCTGCAAACCCGATACTTTACCAGATAACGCATTCGCAATATTACTTTCCCGTGCATTTACAAGTTCGTCTCCTTTCAATTCTTGCGTAGCATATCCCAACGCTTTCTTCTCACGCTTGATACCCAAGGCCGTAACCACGACCTCATCCAATTTCTGGGTGTCTTCCGCTAATTTGATAACGCCTACCGGCTTACCGGTATACGTAAGCTCCATGGTGGAGTAACCAATGAATGAGATTTGGATTACATCACCATTCTTGACGCCATCCAAGGTGAAATTACCGTCCATATCGGTAATCGTTCCATTAGACGTTCCTTTCACGACAACAGACGCTCCGGTCACTGGGCCGAAATCATCTTCCACTGTACCTGTTACTTTCCCGTTTTGCTGGGAGATAGAGGTACCTTGCTCAACAGGTGCGATGTTGGCATACATGCTTCCCGAGAAGCATAACGCACCCGCACATAGAATTAAGCTGACAGGTTTAAAGTTTTTCAACATAACTGATGGTTTTATTGATAAATAATTAGACAATGTCTTGGCGAAACATTTGTCTTTTAAAATTATTCACATACATACACTCACTCCTGAGTTCTAGCGTAATTAAGTTCAAATAAAAAATGGGCTAACTATCGGAGTCCTACATGAACTTTTCTTAAGTAGAAGTTGTTTTATTTAGTTGGCGCCAAAATACCTAGCACATTTTATATCGGAGGCAAAGATATGAAATATTCATTACATTGTGTTATTATAATTAAATAAATCCTCCCTTATTTTTTATGTTTTACAATATAAAATTAGAAATATAAACGATTTTAAGTTAAAATCGACTTGAGTTCATGTAGAACTAAGTATCTGCGGTAAGATATGAAATTACAGTAATTCAAGCGTTTTTTCAGAATATAAAAGCAAGCCAGCTTCATCGGCAAAGTAAGTTAATTAAAATGCCAAAGTAAGTTAACTTACTTCGCCGATGAAGTTAACTTACTTTTATTAGATATCTTCTATTGAAAAAGACGTATAATCTCTAAAAATCTTTCTCATTCGCCATATACCACATATTAAGGAACGAGGCCTTCGTGATATTCACCACCTTGTCCCAATTAATCCGGTCGGCATGGTCGCTCGGTTGATGGTAATCCGGATGCCCGTCGGTATGATACCAGATAATAGGGATACCTATCTTTGCGAAGGAACCGTTATCACTCCCTCCTACCGGGTTATCCCACGGACGATAATCCGGTGCCAGATTCAAGTTGTATTTCTTGATATCGTTCTTCAGCCAATCGCCGAAAGCAGGGTGCGCCTCTGTGTAGAAATAAACCACATGGGTAGGCTTCGCCTCGTTATTGTTACGGCCGATCATATCGAAATTCAAATATCCTTTCACGTTCTTTATCTCTGGAAAAGACTGAACGAAGGCTTTCGATCCGAGAAGCCCTTTCTCCTCACCGTCCCAGAAAGCGAATATAACGGTTCGCTCCGGTTGCTGGCCCGTGGCAAGGAAAGCCCTCGCTATCTGCAAAACGGCAGAGACTCCGGAGGCGTTATCGTCCGCCCCGTTATAGACCTGGTCGCCATCCAGCATCGGGTCGATACCCAGATGGTCATAGTGAGCGCCGACGATCACGA
>OICB01001120.1_pt1 | contig 12099 bp, 9 predicted proteins | sample 1581121 | NCBI WGS metagenome assembly OICB01 (sample SAMEA3882544, study PRJEB24775) | human gut metagenome | biome: human-associated habitat; feature: intestine environment; material: feces | place: Netherlands | collected 2009/2010 | reverse complement strand
GCTCCTGCAAAAACGTCTCCTGGCCTCGTCCGTCGTCATCGACGCCATGTTGGGGACGGGCTTCCACGGCAGCCTGCGTCAGCCCCTTGCTTCCATCGTTGCCGAAGTCAATGCTGCTGCCGCCGCCGGTGCCGTCACGGTCATTGCCGTCGATATGCCGACTGGCGTCAACTCCGATACGGGCGCTGTCAGCAATGGCGATGACGATGAAGACGGGCCGCTCTTTGCCGATATGACCGTCACCTTTGGCGCCCTCAAGCGGGGCCTGGTCCTTTATCCCGGCCGGGCCTGTGCCGGTCACATCGAAGTCGATCCCATCGGTATGCCCGGCCCGCTGCTCATGCAGCTCGAAGAAGATCCGGCTTACTTGTTGCAGGAATCGGATATCGCCGAAATCGTCGTACCCCGCAGCCCGGACAGCCATAAAGGGACGCACGGTACCATTGCCATCGTCACCGGCAGCAGCCAGATGGCCGGCGCCGCCCTCATGGCCGCTCATGGAGCCGTCCGCAGCGGGGCAGGCAAGGTCTTTCTCCGCGTACCGGGCGCGACGGCACCGTACTGCATCGGCGTCCAGCCGGAAATCATGGTCCGCGGCGTCGGTACGGGCGACCATTTTACTGCCGCTGATGCCGATGAAATCATTGCCGAAAGCAAGAATTGGTCCGTCCTGGCCATGGGTCCCGGCCTGGGCCGCGATGCAGAGACGAAAGAATTTCTCCTGAAAGTCCTGGCCGCCGTGACCTGCCCGGTCGTCCTCGATGCCGATGCCCTCAACCTGCTGGCCGGCGAAAAGGCCCTCATCGCTTCCCGCGGCAGCCGCATCATCATGACACCGCACTTGGCTGAATTTTCGCGTATCAGCGGTCTGTCTATGGCAGAAATCAAAGCGGACCCCATCGCGGCAGCCCGGCAGTTTGCTTCGGAATGGAAGGTCAACCTCGTCCTCAAAGGGGCGCCGACGCTCATCGTTTCAGCCAAGACGGGCAATGTCTACGTCAATTCCACAGGCAATGCCGGCATGGCCTGCGGCGGCATGGGAGACGTCCTGACCGGCATGATTGCCGCCATGATAGCTCATCAGGGCATGAGCGACTTGTGCAGTGCTGCCTGCGCCGGTGTCTATCTCCACGGGGCTGCTGGCGATGCCTGCCGCAAGGACCGCGGCCCTTATGGTTTTACCCCCATGGAAACAGCCGATGCCCTGCCGCAGGTCCTGGCATCCTTAGAAGAAGATTTGGCCCTGCCCATTTTGCAGCAGCCCTTGATTGGAGGAAAATAACGTGAAAAAAAGAAGCTTCTTTACAGCCGCTCTGGCCCTGGTCATGAGCCTCATGCTCATCCTGGCCGGCTGTGGCAACAGCGCTTCGTCCAGCTCGTCTGGCGGAGCCAAAGCCGTTCAGTCTTTGACGGCTTCTGACAAAGATTTGCGCGTGTCCGTCCTTAACGTCGGCCAGGCCGATGCGACGCTTATCCAGTATAAAGGCAAGAACATGCTCATCGACACGGGTGACGTCGACAGCCGGGCTGATTTGGTAAAACAGCTCAAAGAACGCAAGGTCAAAGACCTGGACATCGTCGTCATCACCCATCCCCACGGTGACCACATGGGCGGCATGGCAGAATTGTTCAAAGATTTCAAGATTAAACAGATTTACGACAATGGCCAGAGCGCCAATACGGCCATGTACCGCAATTATCTGAAGAACATCAAAGCCAAGAACATCGCCTATAAAGTCTTGAAGAAAGGCGATACCTTCACCCTTGGTGATGACGTCAAATTCACAGTCCTGTCGCCGGCCAAACCCTTTACCAAAGAAAATACCCAAGGTGTTTCCGAAAGCGGCTTGACTAACAATAATTCCATCGTCTGCAAGATGACCTATGGTCAGTTCTCCATGATGTTTACTGGCGATGCCCAGAAAGAAGCGGAAGACCAGATCCTCAAGGCTTACAAACCGGCCGACCTCAAATCGGACGTCCTCAAAGTCGGCCATCACGGCAGCAAGACCTCGTCGTCCGACGCCTTCGTCAAAGCCATCGCGCCGAAAGCGGCAACCATCTCCTGTGCTGCTGGTAATCAGTACAAATTCCCGCATGAACCGACCTTGAAGACCTTGCAGAAATACAACGTCGAAGTCTATCGCACCGACCGCAACGGTACCATCACCATCACCACCGATGGCTCGTCGTACAGCATCGCAAAGGAGCACTGATATGAAAAAGGAACTCATCGGAAGTATCGACCGCATTACCGAACAGACAGCCTGCATCATCCTCAACGACGATGAACACCAGCTCCAGATTCCACTCGAACTCCTGCCAGACGGCGCCGATGAAGGCATGGCCTTCACCATCACCATCGAACGCAACGAAGAAGAAGAAAAACGCCTGGCCGAAGAAATCGCAACCCTAAAAGAAAGCCTCTCCCAATAGGAGAGGTTTTTTCTTTTGCTTTTTACGGATTACGAGCCACGGCCTTTCCTCGGACTCAGATGCGGCTGCGCCGCGACAGACTCAAACTAACAACGACGCTTCGGGAAGCCCTCAGCGCGTAGCGGGCCGCCCGCCGCTATCATCTGTCCAGGTAACCGTTCTGTACTTGACGTGTTAGAATATTTTGGGCGGCCCCTACGAATGCGGCGACACCGCGACAGACTCAGGAAATAAACGCAGTTCGCCGGTCGCAGATGGCAGGCCGCTATGGCCCTGTGGACCGCAAAAAAATACACGGCCCATGGCCTTGTGCGTAGGGGCCGTCCCGGTTAGGGCGGCCCGCTGTGATATTTAACAACATCTGGTTCTGACATTATGGAGAGCCTTTACGGACTACGGACCATTGCTTTTTTAGGGGCTCCCTGATTGTATAAAGAGTTTGGATTTGATACAATAAAGAAAAAGGTGCTGGCTTATATCTTAAAACGGACTGTTCCTGAATTTGAGTCGGCCAGCCTCGACGATATTGCCAATATCTACATCGAAGGGAAGCCGGAAGTCAGTACGGTTCCGGTTTCCAAGGACAAAACGAATGCGGTTAGACACGCCTTGGAGCGACAGGATACGCCGAAAATCAAAGGGGCGCAGAATGAAGATAACAGCATAACCGAAGGCAACATTGTATTTGACATCTTGTTCCGGGCGAAGGCCCCGGAAACGAATGAGCTTATTACGCTGATTATCAATGTAGAAGCACAAAAGCGTTTAAAACCGAAAAAGAAAACGGGAGATACCTATCCTCTATTAAAGAGAGCTGTCTATTATGCCAGCCGTTTGATTTCTTCGCAAAAAGGAACCGAATTCAGCCATAGCGACTACGATAAAATAAAGAAGGTCTATACCATTTGGATTTGCATGGAAGCCCCGCAGGGAAAAAGCGCTATCAACCGCTATCAGCTGAAAGAACAGCATTTGCTGCACCGCTATAAAGAACCTTGTCAGAATTATGACCTCATGGGCATCATCTTTGTCTATCTGGGAAACAGCAAAGTCAAAGACCGGCTGATAAACCTGCTTGATTTGATGTTCAAATCATCAAAGAACGCCAGTGAAAAGATTACGACCCTGCATAATGATTTTGGGATTGATTTGACACAAGAAGAAGAGGGGGATTTGGAAGTCATGTGCAACTTAGGAGAAGGAATCTACGAAGATGGCCTGATGAAAGGCAAACAAGAAGGATGGGAGAAAGGTAGAAAAGAAGGCAGAAAAGAAGGCAGAAGGGAAGGACAATTGGAATTAGCTCTTGAAATGTTGAAGGATGGGATGGCCTTAGAAAAAGTAGCAAAGTATAGCAAATTATCACTTTCCATCATCAAGGAACTTGCTAAACAAAATAAATTGATTTAGGAGCAATTACCAAAATACCGCCATGGTGCTTGCCTTGACTCTTTTCTGGTGCCGGCTTTACAATGGCAGTAGGTCAGTGTGCTACAAGGAGGCATGACATATGGATTATCGTAAATTTGGTGAAACTTATTATGTTCGGATGGACAAGGGGGATGAAATCATCAGTTCGATTTTAGGGATTTGTCAGAAAGAACAGATTGAATCGGCTATTTTTTCAGGTATTGGCGGTTGCCGTTCGGCCGAAATCCAGACGTTCATTCCGGAAACGGGGAGTTTTGAGGTCCAAGAGCTGAAAGGGATGCTGGAACTAGTCTCGCTGACTGGGAATGTCGTTACTGATGATGCGGGTACCTATTTCCATCACACCCACGCGGCTTTTTCTTATAAAAAAGATGGCGAACATCACATTGCGGCAGGGCATATCAAGTCGATTGAAGTTCTGTACACGGCTGAAATCGAACTACGGCCCGTCCTTGGCGGACGAATTCGACGGAAATATGATCCGGAAACGGGAACCGGATTTTGGGATTTCGGGCCAGAAACAGATTAACGGGATCGTGTATGATGGTTCCATCATACACGGTCTTTTTTCTGTGCAGATTCCCTGCAAAATTGTCCCATGTCTATATACAAAAAAGAATAAAAATGTAATAACAAATCAATGTCTATACAGCTGCAAAATGGCTTTACCAAGCCTTTTATTAACAAAAATAAGTGCTATAATGATATCACAAAAAGACCATATAAAATACATAAAAATGCAATATAGTGAAAGGCGGTGCATCGAAAAAAATTTTACATGGTATATAAGGTGAAGTCATTATAAGCAAAGGATGCGCAAAATTATGAACAAAATATTTAAAGTCATTTACAGCAAAACCAGACATTGCTACGTTGTCGTCTCGGAACTAGCAAAAAGTCATTGCAAAACCACACAAAGTCATACAGTCAGAAGCAAAACAGCCCTGACGGCAGCTGTGTTGCTGGCATTGGGAGCTTTCTCGTTTGTAGGGATGCCTTCAGTGCAGGCAGATGGAGCAGGTGCAAGCGATTATAACAATGATTTCATGACTGCCAATGATACCTACTGGTATTGGAATGCTCGTGACAAAAAATGGGAAACAAAGGCATATACATCAACCAACTTGTTTCACAATCGTGCACGTGGTGATTTGCCAAACTATAAAGGGAAGGGTGCAAAGGAACCTGGTGCCATTACAGGAGGCTTATATGCGCAGGCAGGACGGCAGACGGTTACTATCGGTAATCGCAATGCTGGTCAATCCAAAGGTAGTGTATTTATTGGTGAACTTAGTGGGTATTATGATAATCCCGATGGTGATTTGACAGCTGGAGTAGGAAATAACTACGTAACTTCTGTTGGCTTTCAGTCTAATGCAACGGGTTGGGGGTCCATTGCGATTGGCTCTAATGCCACGGCTGTAAATTCAGATAAAAATGGAGGCTTAAAATATATAAATGACGATACGGATAATGGAACTAATGAATTGGTGGCTAATCCAGAAATAAAAGGAGCATCCGTGGCCATCGGCTATGGTGCCAGCGCAGCCGACGGTGCCCTTGCTATGGGCTCCAAGGCTACCGCCACTAATTTTGGCACAGCGTTGGGATACGGTGCCAGTGCGGCAGACAGTAACATTGCCATCGGTGCCAATTCCGTGGCTACAGCTGCTGCTTCCAAGGAAACTGCCAAATTCCGGGACAAGAAGGATTCTGATTACAATGCACCGTCCTCCTATGTTTCCGTGGGCTCCAGCATGCTGAAGCGCCGGATCACCAATGTAGCAGCCGGTTCTGATCCCAATGATGTGGCCACCGTCGGCCAGCTGTCCTATGTTGAAAAAGAAGTCCAGGCCAAGGGTTCCTGGAAACTGACCGCCGGCGGTACCAACGAATCTACTGTAGAAGCCGGGTCCACGGTGAACTTTTCTGCCGGGTCCGATGGGAACCTGTCCGTGACCAAAATGGCTGATTCCAACAACGTGACCATTGGCCTGAACAAGGACGTGACCCTGGGCAAAGCAGCCCAAGGCGAAGGCGGCAGTCTCAGCGTCTATCAGGATCCGTCAAGTGCCGACCAAGAAAATGGGAAAGATCAGCTGGGCAGCCATGTGCGCATCGATGGTTCCACGGTCAGCATCCGTTACCCGAATGGTACGAAAGACAGTGATGCCCGGGGCGTAGTCCTTGGCGTTGCCAAAGATTCGTCCAATCCTCTTGGTTATATGTATCTGGCGGATGGGGACAATCATTACTATGTCCATGGTACCATGGCCAATGACCCCAAAGCATTACAAGGCCGTCTGGTCTACAACAGCTCTTTAACGGGTTACAACTACATTGCCAACCTGGAGGACGGCATCAGTTTCTCCGGCGATGCGGTGAAAGCCGGCAGCACGACGACCAATACCACGGCGGATACCCGGCTGGATCCCACGGCAGCCAACCATACGCTGAGTATTACAGGCGGTGTCACTGATACAACCAAGTTGACAAGCGATAACATCGGCGTGGTGACGACTCCGACGGAATACGATAGTACGCTGAACAATGGTGTTACCGAAGCCGGCGGCCTCACCATCCAGCTGGCCAAGGATCTGAAGGGCATTACTTCTATTGCTAATGGTGCAGATGGCAGTGGTGCCAATATCACCCTGGATACTAAGGGCACCACCATCAGCGGCGGCGATGTGAACGTCAGCAACAATAAGATCACCGGACTGAAAAACGGTGCCGCTGATACAGATGCTGCTACGGTAGGGTAGATGAAGACTGCCATCGGCAACGCTAAGACCAAGTATTATTCCGTTACAAACAGCTTTAAGCTTGGCGACTATCGTACCAATGAAAATAATGATGGTGCTACTGACGATGCTCTTGCAGGCATGGCCGCAGGCTACGAAACGGGTACAACTGGCATTGCCTCGACTGTTGCCGGTTCCTACTCTGGCGTTATAGGTTCCGGTCTGCAGGGCGCTGCAGCTGTTTCTGTAGGTACTGTCAACGTCAATAACAATACGGGTACAAGCAAGGCATTCAGCGGCGTAGCCAACAGCATCGTCGGCCAGGCTAACATGACAACAGATTCCAATGCAGCTATCATCGTCGGTGCAGGCAACAGCGTGACGAATTCTTATCGTGACCTTGATACTACTACGGATACGCTTTCGAACATTAAGAGAGCTGTTGCAAGTAAAGATGCAAATGCTCTTAAGAAAGCCTTGCAGGATGCCGTTCCTAAGAGTGGTGCTCAGGTCATGGTCATGGGCGGCGGCAACTCTGTTGACAAAGCCTACATGACTCAGGTCGTCGGCGTGGGCAACAAAGTTACTGGTCACGATACGACGTATGCTGAAGGCACATCGACTCAGTACAACTATGTCGATGGCTTCCAGAATACCCTGACTAACGGCAAGAATGACTACATCATCGGCGCCAACAACAGCGTCACCGGTGACAGCATCGACAAGAACCAGTCGAACATTGTGGTTGGTGATAACCACACTCTGAATAATGAAAAGAACAATGTCGTCCTTGGTTCTGCCGATTCCAGCAAGGAACTGGCCGCTTCCGGCGCCGTAGTCATCGGACACAATGCCGATGTGAGCGTTGATAACGGCGTGGCCCTGGGCAGCGGGTCTGTGGCTTCTACGGATAAAGACGTGGAAGGCTATGATCCTCTGAAGAAGGGTGCCAGCGAATCGGCTGACAAGGCCTGGAAATCCTCCTGGGCAGCTGTTTCTGTAGGCGATGGGACTCATACTCGCCAGATCACTGGGGTGGCAGCCGGCACCAACGATACGGATGCCGTCAACGTGGCCCAAATCAAGAAACTGGCCAACATCGATGCTTCCAATATCGGTAAAAACTATAAAGATGGTGACGCTACTGCAAACGAAATTGCTTGGGGCAAGGCTATCGGTACCGGTAAGGTTGCAGATCCTACGCAATCACCCACGAATGACCCGACCCAGAACGGCTCTCAGCAGCTTGTCACGGGCGGTGAAGTCTACAATGCCCTCCATGGCGGCCTGATGGACATTACAGTCGGTAAAGCTGGCAAGGATGGTATAGACGGCAAAGACGGTTCTATCGGCCTGAATGGCAAAAACGGCAAAGACGGCATCACGACGACCATCATCAAGACCGAAAAGGGTCAGCCTGGTAAAGATGGTGCACCGGGTGTCGACGGCAAGGACATCACCCGCATTGTCTACCAGAACGATACGAACGGCGATGGCAAGCATACCGTTGCCACTCTCGATGACGGCCTGAAGTTTGGTGATGATTTCGGCAAGACGGCCAAGGTTAAGTTGGACCAGCAGCTGGATGTTGTCGGTGATATCAATGCCGGTAAGACAGATGGCGATAAGAAAGCAACGAAGGACGATCTCAGCGATGGGAACATCGGCGTTGTTGCGACGGACACCGTCTATAATGACGATGGTACGGTGAATACGAATGGTAAGATGACCATCAAACTGGCCAAGGACCTCAAGAACCTCAACAGCAGCACGTACACGACGGAAACGACAGGCGAAGGCGACCAGCAGAAGACCACGACCTATACGACCGTTATCAATGGCAAGGGCCTGACCATCCAGTCGGGTGAACAAGGTAGTACAACGCCGACTAGCGGCCCGTCCATCACGATAGATGGTATCAATGCGGGCGGTAAGGCCATCACGAACCTCAAGGACGGCGTGCTCTCCGACTCCTCGACGGATGCCGTCACGGGCAAGCAGCTCTACGCCGAGCAGAAAGCTCGTACGGATGCCGATACCAAGCTGACCAGCGACCTCTCGGCTGAGACGCAGGCACGCGAGGCGGCAGATACGGCCATCAACAACAAACTCGGTACGCTTGATGCAAACGGCAACTACATCCAGAAGGATGCCAGCGTCTCCTCGAACCTCAACACGCTCGATACGCAGGTGAAGGCGAATGCAGACGCCGTCTCGAAAGAAAAGCAGGACCGTGAAGCAGCCATCACGAACATCACGAACAACATGAACAGCCTCACCGATAGTGCGGTCCAGTATGACAAGGACTCCAATAAGGGCACGGTAACGCTTGCTGGTGCAGACGGGACGATAATCAAGAACCTCAAGGCCGGTGAAGTAGCAGAGGCGAGCAAGGATGCCGTCAATGGCAGCCAGCTCTACGCCGAGCAGAAAGCCCGCATCGCCGCCGTCACGGATCTGACGAACAAAGTCGGCAGTCTCGATTCTGGTCTTAAGACGACGAGCGACCTCATCCACACGAATACTACAGGTGACACCATTCAGATTGGTGGCAATAGCACGGCTACGAAGATTGATGTCAATGGCAAGGATGGCAAGGGCCGCGTCATTACCGGTGTTGTCAGCGATGCTAACGACCCGAACAGTGCGGCGAACGTCGGCTACGTCAACGATGTCACGGCGGCCAGCACGCAGCAGGTTTACCGCGATATGAACCGTGCTTACGGCAGCTTGAACAACAACATCAACAGAGCCGCCGCCGGCAGCAACGCTTTGGCTGCTCTCCATCCGCTGGACTTCGACCCGGCTGATAAAGCAAGCTTCGCCTTTGGCTATGGCCATTACCGCAATGCTAACGCCGGTGCCTTCGGTGCTTTCTACCAGCCGAATGCCAATACCATGGTCAACTTCGGCATCACCGTCGGCAACGGTGATCCGGGCTTCAACGCCGGTGTCTCCTTCAAGATTGGCAAAGGTTCCGCATACAACGGCGTCAGCAAGGCTGAAATGGCACAGACCATCCACGACCAGGCTACGGAAATCTCGGCTATCAAAGCCGACGATGCTGCTAAGGATAAACGAATCGATGCCTTGGAAAAAGAAAACCAGGAAATGAAGAAACAGATTCAGGAAATCCTGGCTCGCCTGAATGGATAAAAGGGGGAATCATGGCACAGACAACGATTTGTATCCGTATCGACGCGGGTTTGAAAAAAGACTTTGAAACGTTTTGTGATTCCATCGGCATGAGTATGTCCACAGGAATCAACATCTTCATCAAAAAATCTGTTGGGGAACAACGCATCCCCTTCGAAATTACAGCTAAAGGCGATACGGAAAAAGAATAGAGGGAAGGACAGTTCCCGAGAATGATTTAAAGGGCCCGTGCATGATGGTGTTTCATCATGCGCGGGCCCTTTTTTCTTTTGTGATATTCGGATTCAGATGTGGCTACGCTGCGACAGACTCATGATTATATTATGACCGTTTGCTATCTGTCATAAATTCCGGCTATGCACAAGATTCACGGCGGGACGCCCTTTAGGACGTCCCCTACGATATCGCAGCCAGGCGATAAATGGGAACTCTGTTTACTGGCTACAAAAATACACGGCCAACGGCCTTGTGCGTAGGGGCCGTCCCAAGCCTTTTTGGACAGACAGGTGCCGACCAACGGGAGGCATAAGACGGTTGCCAAAACGGACAGCTGTGGCTGGGCGGCCCGCTACGCGCTGAGGGTATCCCGAAGCGTCGTTGTTCTTTTGAGTTTGTTGCTGCGCAGCAGCATCTGAGTCCGAGCGAACCGCATTTTGCGACTAGTGAACAGAGGCCATCCAATTGTGAAGCAGCTTTGAAAACGGCAGGGGCTAAATGAAATTGTATTTTTGTTGTCGTTACAACAGACAAAGGGGAACTTTTTTTGATATAATAAATTAATAGGTTTTTGGTATATGTATAATGAACAGGAGGCGTTTTCTATGACGTTCAAGAAACGTATTGTCGGTGTCATCGGCTTAGGTCATGTCGGGGCTCATGTGGCTTTTAATTTAGGGGTCCTCGGGATTGCTGATGAAGTGAAGTTATGTGATGTAAATTCGGAGAAGTTGGTCAGTGAACGGCAGGATATGATGGATGCGGTCATATTTATGCCTCATCGCGTCAATTACACCATTGCCAGCTATGAAGAATTGGCAGATTGCGACGTCATTGTCAATGCTATCGGCGATATTACGCTTTGTGCGTCCGGGAATCGCGACGACGAAATGCATTTTACCGTGCCCCAGGTCGCTGATTATATCCCCAAGGTCATGGCCGGCGGCTTCCAGGGCATCATCATCAATATCACCAATCCTTGTGATGTCGTAACGGACCTCATCGCTAAGAAGAGCGGTCTTCCGAAAGGGCATGTCTTCGGCACCGGCACAGGTCTCGACAGCTCGCGTCTGGTCAGCGCCATTTCCCAGCAGACCGGCCTGGACCACCATTCCTTCTCGGCCTACATGATGGGCGAACACGGCAATTCCCAGATCGTTCCCTGGTCGCTGATCCACTTTGGCGGCAAGTCCTTGGCTGAATTGGAAGAAAATCCGAACTACGTCTTCGATAAAGACAAGGTCCAGGAACAGACCATCAAAGCCGGCTGGGTCACGTACTCCGGCAAGCACTGTACGGAATACGGCATCAGCATGACGGCGGCTACCATGGTCCGGGCTGTCCTGCGGGATGAACGGAAAATCATGGCTGCCAGCGCCCCGCTCGATGGCGAATACGGCGAAACGGGCATCTTCTGCGGCGTCCCGTCGGTTATCGGCGCCAACGGCATCGAGGAAGTCATGGAATATAATCTGCCGGAACAGGAAATGAAAGACTTCAAGGCATGCTGCGCCACGATTCGCGCCAACATCGCCAAAGCCGAAGCTTTTTGGAAATAAGGTGAATAGAAAAAAGGACTTGTCGTCGTGCGGCAAGTCCTTTCTTTATCGCCCTTCGACGCAGATCCAGCGGTGGTCTTTTTCGATGTGGACCCGGACGGAGGGAAAGCCGGCATTGCGGAAAATGGTTTCAAAGGTTTCCGGTGTCGGGTTATAGAGGTGGTAGCGTTTGATATTTTCCCGGACTTCAGCACTGAGGCCGTCGTGGCCGTAGATTTCGGCGATGAGAAGGAACGTGCCACCTGGTTTCAGGACGCGGCGTACTTCTTTCAGGTTTTCTGGTGGATTGGGCCAGAAATAGAAGCTTTCGACGGTCGTAATCTTATCGAAGGTGTTGTCCGCAAAGGGCAGGGATTCGACAGAGCCTTCGCAGACGGTCATCTTCCCGGCTGCTATATCGGAAGCATTTGTCTGGCGTGATGTCTGGACCGACGTCGCTGAATAGTCCACGCCGGTCAGGTGGCCCGTCGTGATATGGGCGCTCATGCGATGGAGATTGGCCCCACCGCCGCAGCCGATATCCAAGACCGCTTCATCGCCGTGCCAATGGAAGTGGG
>OICB01001119.1_pt1 | contig 12107 bp, 9 predicted proteins | sample 1581121 | NCBI WGS metagenome assembly OICB01 (sample SAMEA3882544, study PRJEB24775) | human gut metagenome | biome: human-associated habitat; feature: intestine environment; material: feces | place: Netherlands | collected 2009/2010 | reverse complement strand
TTGATAGAAGCGATTGTGGAGAGTAACCGGACTAGGAAAGACTTTATAGCAGATCAAGTACTTCGTATGGCGGGTTATTATGCTTACGGGGAAGAGAATGAATGGAGTAGTGTACGGGAACATCCTGTTACGATCGGTGTTTATCGATTGACGATGAAGTCTAATTCTGATAATTTTAGACAATCTTCTATTCAAGGAATAATGAAACGAGTGAAAGCAAAAGGGGCTACTGTGATTGTTTATGAACCAGCCTTGTCGGATAATACTACATTCTTTGGGTCAGAAGTTGTTAATGATTTGGATCTCTTTAAAAAACGTAGTGCAGCTATTATAGCCAATCGATATGATGTGGAATTGGATGATGTGAAAAATAAGGTATATACACGAGATGTATATAGAAGGGATTAATCTAAATTAAGGTTAGCGTCCAAAAATGACGTATAGCATCATTCAACAGAAATATAGATCTTTGTTGCTGTAATTAAAACCCAATTAATATGTAGAGCAATAACAATTCTGAAATTTTTTTCCTCCGCTACAAATCCGAAGCGGTCACGAACAAGGATTCCATCCGATCCTTCTGTTTTAGAAATAAGGTACCGTATAACCTGTTTGAAAAATGGTTAAGATGTTTTCATGGGAGATGAGTTGAGATCTGTACATTTAAGGAGGCTGAACACCAACTGTGCCTGTCACATGTCCGGGCTAATATGTTAAAGCGTATGATCAAGGAGGTGAAAAAGAGAGCCTTGGTCTTTACGGACAGTTTGGATTTCTTCTTTAGAAAGGAACGTGATTATAATGAAGAGAATCTTATTCTTGAAGAAAGAGTCTGACGATCACTTACTATGCGATGTAACAGTATGTTACACTTTGGTCGTGACGAAGGTGTAGAAATGGTAGTTGCATATCATGGTGTAATCAGTACTGTGAGGCTGCAAGGGAAGTGCGCATGGGATTTCCTTGGTGAATTTTTCAAAAATATTTTTAATGGTTGTAAGGACTTTGTTAATCTCATACCCCAGAATATAAAGTTGGTATGTACTAACAGTTAAATTCAACGTTTTTAACATAAAATTAGGTAGGTGCTATAAAAGCGCCTATACATTGGTGCATGCTCTAATTTGAGTACCAACAAAGGTATTGCGTGATTGCCATAAATTAATTAGGAAAGTACTATTGGCGGTTTACTTTTGTTTATGTGGAGTCGATTTTTAAGATATCTCCTCTTCTATGTCTTCAACTCCCATGGTGTCAATCATGGGAGTACATATCGCCGATATGCTTATCGGTATAACGCCAAAAAAGAAAGAGGAACTTCCATGGAAGTGTTTGCAAGAAATGAGAACCACAAAGGTGCGATGATGAATGTGTAGATGATAGAATAGACTGTAGAATCGATATAGAATAAAGATTTTGTACCGGTCTTCTTTTTCCCTTCGGGGAGGTAAGGAGGCCGGTTCTGTTTTTATGTATGCCTTGATGATCCGTATATATAATGTGGGATTCGGCCTTCTGCGGTGCAGGGATAAATATTCCCCCTGTGATCGTGGAAATGAAAAATCTTATGAAAGATTTGAAGGGACTGTTGGGCGAGTTTCGGGGTTGGCCTACCGTTGAGTTGTTTAGTGTACGTCTGGCCGGATTGTCGGCGGAAGATAGGGAAAGGCATTTGCTGGGGTTTTGTAAGCTGGCTTTCGGGCATTATGAAGAGTTGCCGATGGGATATCGGAGATTGGTGGATGGTTATTTGGATGGGGAGCGAGGGGAGAACTTGATGGTGTGGTATTTGACAAGGCATACGCCGTGGAAGAATGCCCGTTATGAGTTGCATCGACCGGACTTGTTTTTGCGGATGGCGAAGCTGGTGGAGTTTACGGATCGGGATGGGCGTTTGCCTTATTCTCATTTGGCGGCTTGTTTATGTATGGCGTTTTTCGTCCGGAGTTTATCGGATCCTAATTCGGAGGTCTTGCCGAAATCCTTGGCTAGCCGTTTGAGCGCATTGAATATATTACCAAGTGATATTCTGGAACTGGCGGGGAAGAGGGAAATAACGGATGAGATGTGATTCTTTATTGATAAATGTTAAATGTACGTGGATTGAAGTCGATGAAATTTGGTGTGTTTTTCGTTGATTTGGGAATGTGTGTGTTGGCTGCTAGGTCGTTAACTGTTTTGCATCATCTAAGTTAGGCTTTGTGGCTATTATACCTTTGTCATGTGTTCGAAGCATGGTTACATTCATTTATTCATTAAAAACGTATAGTTATGGCATTGAAATTTAAATTGGTAATGAGAAAGAATCTAGGTGAGGATCACGAATCTATTCCTGAAAAGGTATACGCTCAAATGGTGTATGGAGATCTGGTTACTTTCGATGAATTTGCGGAGGAGGTGGCGGATAGCTCTGGTGTAGGTAGCGCTAGCGTGAAGGCGGTTCTGGATCGTATGAATGTGGTGTTGGTCCGTCATTTACAGCATGGCAGGCGTGTCAGTGTAGGTGAGCTGGGGCTTTTCCGCTTTTGTTTCGGATCGTCGGGGGTGCCGGATGAGAAGACGTTTTCGACGAACTTGATTCGGGAGCCGAAAGTACGGTTCTACCCGGGCAAGGCGCTACGGGTAGCCAAGAGCCGGACAAGTTTTGAGAAAACTGCGCTTCCGAATGAAGAAGATGCGGGTGGAAACGGGAGTGATAGTGAAAGTCCGGATGAAATCTAAGAGCTATGAGGCGTTTGACGGTTCAATTAATTGTTGCGATCCTGCTCTCAATGAGCGGGATCACACTTCTCTTCAGTGGATTCTGGATTGATCCGCAAGGATTGATCGATAACAGTGTACTGGTGGCTTTCGGTGAGATCAGTACGTTTGCCGGAGCCCTTTTTGGGGTGGACTACTCTTATAAATTGAAAATTAATAATTGAAAATTATGGAAAGACATGATAAAAGGTTAACAGAGCATTTTTGTTTGGATGAGTTTACTTATAGTGGTATTGCCGTGGACAATGCGATAAATAATCAGCCTCCTCCTTGTGCATGTCTAGCGCTTCAAAATTTGGCAGTTGGTTTATTGGAACCATTACGTCTATTGTATGGGGCACCGATTGCTATATTGAGTGGATATCGGAATGAGAAGGTAAATCGTCTTGCTGGCGGGGTCGTTACCAGCCAACACTTGAAAGGAGAAGCAGCAGATTGCTATGTTGCCGATGGGCCGGAAAAACTGTTGGATGTGTTGCAATGTTCCGGTTTAGTATTTGACCAAGCTATATTATATAGACGAAAACGTTTTTTGCATCTTTCCTTAAAGATAAATGGAAATAACAGGATGCAAGTGTTAGTTTATAACAAATCTTGATACTTCGGTGCGGAAAGAGACTTGCCCATGATCAAGTGCGGAAGGGAAGATCTGTGATTTGGTGGACTGAAAAGGATATGATATATTTGCCTCCTATGATTAAGCTTGAATATCTAAAAAAGATACGTGTTCGTTGGATTATATTGGCGATCCTTCTCATCTCTGTATGGATCGTGATGGGAAATCCCAGATTAGGCGAATGGTATTCCCGTTCGATTTATCCATGGGTATCGGGTATGCTATCTCGTTTCTCCTGCTTGTTCCCTTTTTCCGTAGGGGATTGTTTTATTTATGGTAGCATCGCCGGATTATTAGGGTATCTGTCGTATGCGATTATAAGGAGGCGGAGGATCGGGAGGACAATAAGGCATGTTGTGGAATATCTGGCATGGGTGTATGTCTGGTTCTATATCGCTTGGGGATTGAATTATTTCCGGGAAGATTTTTTCACTCGTACGCAAACCACTTATGTGCCTTTTTCCTCGGAACATTTCCAATCCTTCTTGGATGCCTACACGGATTCCCTGAACGCCTCATGGGTTCCGATAGAGACGATCGATCGGGAGGTCGTGAAAGAGGCGGTGCAGGAAGGGTATCGGGAATTGCCTACTCGTTTCGGGCTTACCACTCCCGGAACCTATCTTCATCCTAAAACGATGCTGTTCTCCCGGTTGATGAGTGGAGTAGGGGTGATGGGATATATGGGGCCGTTTTTCACGGAGTTCAATTTGAACGGCCAGCTCTTGCCCGTGCAATATCCCGCCACTTACGCCCATGAGATGGCTCATGTGCTTAGTATATCCAACGAGGCCGAGGCTAATTTATACAGTTATTTAATATGCACGAGTTCTTCCGTGCCGGAAATCCGGTTCTCAGGTTACTTCTCTTTGCTGCCTTATGTGTTGAGCAACGCATATGTGGCTTTGGATAAGGACTCTTTTGAGGCATGGAAGAAAAGATTACGCCCCGAGATCAAGGACTTGTATAACGAGAAAGTAGCCTATTGGCAATCCCTATACAGCCCGCTGATCGGCGAGGCGCAAGACGTGGTCTATAATCTTTTCCTGAAAGGCAATAAGATACCTGCCGGAACCGCTAATTATTCGGAGGTGATCGCCTTATTGATCGCTTTGGAAGGAGAATGATTTATTCATCATTTAACTTCCTCCAAATAAAGCACTCGGCTCGAGTAATCATTCTGCTTGTGATAATCGACAATGTGATTATAAGGGATTTCCAGTCCGTTCGCCATGAGATATTCCCCGGTGAAAGCTTTACCCTCGAAGGCCAGAGGCTCGTTGTCGATCCGGTTCAGTTCGCAGACTCTGTATTTCTTGTCTGGGGATAATCCGTTCATTTTTACACGGGGTAAATGTTGGTTGACAAAATGCTCGGTCTTCCACCAATAAAATACGGCTTTGTCTTTCTCCGGTGAGGTGTACATCAAGGAAGCTACTCCCAAACGATCGTACGGAGAAACCAGACGGTAGATATCGCCGAATTGCACGACGGGACGGATCGTCTTATAATCGGCGATCGCCTTACGGCAAAGTGTTTTCTCTTCTTCTGTCATATTCTTGGGTTGGATCTCCATGCCCAAACGGCCGCTCATCGCTACGTCGATCCGATATTTCAGGGGAATGACCCGGAATGTTTGATGGTTGGGGGCGGCGCTGATATGTGAGGCCATGGCGATAGCCGGGAAAAAATAAGAAGTGCCCCATTGCATATAGATACGCTGTAAGGCATCGGTATTGTCGCTTACCCAAAACTCATCGAAGTAAGGCATGACCCCGTAATTTGCCCGGCCTCCACCGCTGGCGCAAGCCTGTAGGGTTAAATCCGGGTATTTGGCTCGGATACGCTCACAGACTTTCTTGAATCCTTCGTGATATTCGATATACATATGGCTTTGCTGATCCGAAGGCAGGTATTGGGAGCCATGGTTCAGGATGCTCATATTGGCGTCCCATTTGATATAATCGATCTCCGGGTATGTTGTCATCAAGTTGTCGACGATACCGAATATGAAGTCTTGCACCTCGGAATTGGAGAGATCAAGAACGACCTGTGTACCGCCACGCCCCAGGACGATTTCCCTGTTTGGAGCTTTCAATACCCATTCCGGATGCTTCTCGTACAATTCACTTGTCGTGTTGGCCATTTCCGGTTCGATCCAGATACCGAATTTAATACCATGCTTGTTGGCGTCGGCGATCAGGCCCTCGATGCCTCTTGGTAGTTTTCGGGCATCAACCATCCAATCCCCTAAGGACGAGTTATCTTTATTACGAGGATATTTATCGCCAAACCAGCCGTCGTCCATGACGAACAACTCGCCGCCCATAGACTGGATATCACTCATCATTTGGTCCATACCTTCTTGATTGATATCGAAATATACACCTTCCCAACTGTTTAGTAAGATTTTCCGGGCGGTCGCTCCATTCGCTATCTTATGTTTGCGTGCCCATGCGTGGAAATTTCGGCTGCTTCCGCTTAAGCCGTCCTTACTGTAAGTCAGCGCCAATTCCGGTGTACGGAAACTTTCTTTGGCTTTGAGGGTGTAAGCCGAGTTCTCCTCGTTTATTCCCGCAAAGAAATGGTGATAGTCGCTATCATCCGTATCGAAGAATAATTTGTAGTTACCGCTATAGCATAGGGCGGCGCCAATAACGGAACCGGTGTTTTCCTTTGGTTTTCCGTCTAGGGAGATCATCACTTCGGCGTGGGCGGTATGGGAGTTGCGGATACCATCCTTGTTTTTTATCATCTTGATGCCCGGTCGTAACGGTTCTTGTGCCAATTGAGCCTCGTTTGCCCATGAGCCGTATAAGTGGGAAACCCATACGTCTCCTTTCCGGATCGGCAGATAAGCGGAAGCGAAACGATTGAGGGTGATCGCTTTTTTCTCCTCATGCGTGATCTCTGTCCAAGTCTCGATGATATCGGCGTCCGGATAGGTTCTGTAACAGAGATTCATATAAAAAGGATACACTTTATCTTTTAATCGGATCGTTGTGATATCTGCCGTTTGCTCTTTTCGTGTATCTACTTTTATGACTTCCAGTTGAAGGGTCATATTCCCGTCGCCATGGGTAACGGACAATGCGCTTTCGGAGGGGCAATTCAAGCCGTAGACCGGATAAGCGGAAAATGTTTTCTGCTCGGTCTCGAGCAAGGTAGCCGCGTCGGAAGTGGATAACTTGTCTCCATAGTAGATGAATCTTACCTCTCCGCCGACAGGTGCGTCTAGCAATAATGAGGTATTCCTCGTGGAAATCAATACGTCTTGTGCCCATAAACTAGTGGTCAATAGGGAGGCGCAACATAAATAACCGAATTTACTCTTAATGTTCATTTTATTAGTAGGTGTTAGATTTAAATTCAGGGGCAAAAGTAGGAGAGAGCCGGTAGGTTTCCTAATAGGATTTTATCAGATACTGTTACTTTTCTGCTTTAACTAAAATTTGTTTCACGCAGAAGAAACCCGTGCTTTCATTAATGAAAATTCCATATTGTCTAATTCGAAAGAAATCACTAACTTTGCGGCAATTTTTTAGAAGCAAGATAAATACATCGCGATATGAGTAAGAAATTTACCGAATATTCTAAGTTTGACTTGTCGAACGTAAATAAAGAGGTGCTGAAGAAATGGAAGGATGGAGACATCTTCCATAAGAGTCTTGAAACAAGAGAGGGACATCCTACATTCGTATTCTACGAGGGCCCTCCATCCGCAAACGGTATGCCGGGTATTCACCATGTTATCGCCCGTTCGATTAAGGATATTTTTTGCCGCTATAAAACCATGAAGGGATTCTTGGTGAATCGTAAGGCGGGTTGGGATACACATGGTCTGCCTGTCGAGTTAGGCGTGGAGAAGGCTTTGGGCATCACGAAGGAAGATATCGGTAAGAAGATTTCTGTCGATGAGTATAACGCCGCTTGCCGTAAGGACGTGATGAAGTTCACGAAAGAGTGGGAGGATCTGACGCAGAAGATGGGTTATTGGGTGGATATGGAGAATCCGTATATCACGTATGATAACCGCTATATCGAGACCTTGTGGTATCTATTGAAAGAGCTTTATAAGAAAGGTCTTTTATATAAAGGCTATACGATCCAACCGTATTCGCCCGCCGCAGGTACGGGCTTGAGCACGCACGAGTTGAACCAACCGGGTTGTTACCGTGACGTGAAGGATACGACTTGTACGGCACAGTTCCATATATTGGACCCGAAACCGGAGATGGCACAATTCGGCGATCCTTATTTCTTGGCATGGACAACGACTCCTTGGACGTTGCCTTCCAATACGGCGCTTTGCGTAGGCCCGAATATTACTTATCTGGCTGTACAGACTTATAATCCTTACACGGGTATCCCGATGACTGCTGTTATAGCGAAAGATTTATTGTCTGCTTATTTCAATCCGAAAGCTGCGGAGCTTTCTTTGTCTGATTACAAACCGGGTGACAAGCTGATTCCGTTCAAGGTTGTAGGCGAATACAAGGGAACAGATCTGGTTGGTATGGAATACGAGCAGTTGATCCCATGGGTAAATCCGGGTGAAGGTGCATTCCGTGTGATCACGGGTGATTTCGTTACGACAGAGGATGGTACGGGTATCGTACATATCGCACCGACGTTTGGTGCGGACGATAACCGTGTGGCGAAAACATTCGGGGTTCCTCCTTTGATGATGCAGGATAAGGATGGAAATATGCGCCCTATGGTGGATATGACCGGTAAGTTCTATAAGCTGGAAGACTTGGCTCCGGAGTTTGTACAAAATTGTATGAACGCCTCTGATTATGATCCATGGCAAGGAAAATTCGTGAAGAACGCTTACGATGATACGAAGACGGATAAAGATGAGACGTTAGATATAGAGATCTGCATGATGCTGAAGGCCCAGAACCGGGTGTTCAAGATCGAGAAGCATGTCCACAATTACCCGCATTGCTGGCGTACCGATAAACCGGTATTGTATTATCCGTTGGATAGCTGGTTCATCCGTACGACCGCTTGCCGTGAGCGTATGATCGAGTTGAACAATACGATCAACTGGAAACCGCAGAGCACGGGTACGGGACGTTTCGGCAAATGGCTGGAGAACTTGCAAGACTGGAACTTGAGCCGCAGCCGTTATTGGGGTACTCCGTTACCGATCTGGCGTACGGAAGATGGTAGCGAGGAGAAGTGTATCGGTTCCGTGGTAGAGTTGTTTGGCGAGATCGAGAAATCGGTGAAGGCCGGCTTTATGGAGTCTAACCCTTACAAGGACTTCGCTCCGGGAGATTATACGAAGGAGAATTACGAGAAGATCGATTTGCACCGTCCGTATGTGGATGATATTATCTTGGTTTCCGCTTCTGGTAAGCCGATGAAGCGTGAGACAGACTTGATCGACGTATGGTTCGATTCCGGCGCTATGCCTTATGCCCAGATCCACTATCCGTTCGAGAACTTGAAGGAGTTCGATAATCGTCAGATCTATCCGGCTGACTTTATCGCTGAGGGTGTTGACCAGACACGCGGTTGGTTCTTTACCCTGCACGCTCTGGGTACCATGATTTTTGATAGCGTGGCTTACAAGGCTGTCGTGTCTAACGGTCTGGTATTGGATAAGAACGGAAACAAGATGTCTAAACGCTTGGGCAACGCTGTTGATCCATTCTCTACGATCGAGAAGTATGGTTCGGACCCGTTGCGTTGGTACATGATCACGAACGCTTCTCCATGGGATAATATTAAGTTTGATATCGATGGTATCGAGGAAGTTCGCCGTAAGTTCTTTGGTACATTATATAATACGTATTCATTCTTCGCTTTGTACGCGAACGTGGATGGCTTCGACCCGGATGTGGAATGGAGCAAGCGTCCGGAGATTGACCGTTGGATCCTTTCTCTGTTGAACAGCTTGGTGAAGGATGTGGATGGCTACTTGGAGGCTTACGAGCCGACTCGTGCCGGACGTGCTATCTCTGATTTCGTAAATGATAACTTGAGTAACTGGTATGTGCGTTTGAACCGCCGCCGTTTCTGGGGTGGTGGTATGACGGAGGATAAGTTGTCCGCTTACCAGACTTTATATACTTGCTTGGAGACAGTGGCTAAGTTGATGGCTCCGATCGCTCCGTTCTATGCCGATCAGTTATTCTTGGACTTGGTCGCTGTTACGGGACGTGAGAACGTTGAGTCCGTACACTTGTCCGATTTCCCGGTTTACGACGAGTCTAAGATCGACAAGAATTTGGAAGAGCGTATGCAAATGGCTCAAGATGTTTCTTCTATGGTATTGGCTCTTCGCCGCAAGGTGAATATCAAGGTTCGACAGCCGTTGCATACGGTAATGATTCCGGTTGTAGACGCTCATCAACAAGAGAGTATCGAGGCCGTGAAGAACCTGATCTTGAACGAGGTGAACGTGAAGGAGCTGAAGTTCGTGGATAATACGGCAGGTATCTTGGTGAAGAAGATCAAACCGGACTTTAAGAAGTTGGGCCCGCGCTACGGAAAGATCATGAAGGCGTTGGCCGCCACGATTCAATCGATGAGCCAAGAAGATATCAACGCTTTCGAGAAAGCCGGAACGTTTACCTTGATGGTAGATGGACAGGAGGCCGTTTTGGAGCGTACGGATGTAGAGATCATCTCTGAGGATATCCCGGGTTGGTTGGTCGCTAATGAAGGTCGCTTGACAGTCGCTTTGGATATTACCGTAACCGAGGATTTGCGTAAGGAGGGGCTGGCCCGTGAGTTGGTGAATCGTATCCAGAACTTGCGTAAGAGCAGCGGTTTCGATATAACGGATAAGATCCATGTATCCATTCTTTCTTGCGAGGAGATGGATGAGGCGATCTATGATTATAAGGATTATATCGCTAACCAAGTATTGGCGGAATCTATCGAAATCATGGATAATGCGATCAGCGACGCTACGGAACTCGATTTCGAGGACTTTAAATTGTCCGTAAAGATCGAGAAAGCTTAAAAATAGAATAGCATTTCTTGCGGAAGAATTAGGAATGAAATATAGGAAAATCGATAATTATATTATCTTTGCATGCAAAGAAGAAATAATATGATTTTATATTCATTCTTAATTCTTCTTTTTGATTGATATTTGAACGATTGTTGAACCTAAATTTTTTTAGAACCATGGCAGAGAAGACAAGATATTCAGACGCTGAGCTCGAGGAGTTCCGCGCTATTATATTAGAGAAACTGGAAATCGCGAAGAGGGATTACGAGCTTTTGCGATCAGGGGTTACGAATTCCGACGGTAACGACGTGGCTGATACGTCTCCTACATTCAAGGTGCTGGAGGAAGGCGCTTCTACGTTATCGAAGGAAGAGGCGGGCCGTTTGGCGCAACGCCAGATGAAATTCATCCAGAATTTACAGGCCGCTTTGATCCGTATCGAGAATAAGACCTACGGTATTTGCCGGGAGACTGGTAAATTGATCCCGAAAGAAAGGCTACGTGCTGTGCCTCATGCGACTTTAAGTATCGAAGCAAAACAAGGAGGTGCAAAGTAAATGAGATATTCTAAAGGTTGGGGAGCAGTGTTAATCATAATACTGCTCCTTCTTCTTGACCAAGCGCTGAAAATATGGATTAAGACCCACATGCAGTTGCATGAGAGTATAGAGATAACTCCGTGGTTTTATCTCTATTTTACCGAGAATCCGGGTATGGCATTCGGTATAGAGGTGATTGGGAAATTATTCCTTTCCGTATTCCGTATCGTGGCTGTATTGTTTATCGGATATTATTTGTATAAGCTGGTTAAAGAAAATTATAAATTCGGTTTTATTGCCTGTATATCTTTGGTTTTTGCGGGGGCGGTGGGTAATATAATCGACTCGATATTCTATGGCGTGATCTTCGACCATAGTTTCGGGCAACTCGCTACTTTTATGCCGGAGGGAGGTGGTTATGCCTCTTGGCTGCATGGTAAGGTGGTGGATATGTTCTATTTCCCATTGATAGAGACCGTATTCCCGGATTGGGTTCCGATCTGGGGTGGACAGGAGTTCGTTTTCTTCCGTCCGATCTTTAATTTTGCGGACTCGGCGATTTGCGTGGGAGTTTTCCTTTTGTTAATATTTTATCGGCATACTTTGTCGGCTAGCCTTTCGAAAGAAGAGAAATAAATGCGGAGAAAATTACGGATATATGGTATGGCTTTATTAGCCACGACGTTGCTGGCGGCATGTAGTAAGGTTCCGGATGGTATTCTGTCGGAGAAAAAGATGCAGGGTGTCTTGACGGATATGTTGCTGGCTGAGGCCATGGTAAATGTGGATTATAATACTTATAAATCCGATACCATGAAGCTTGCCTTGTATGAGTCTGTATTCCGTAAGCATGATATTACACAAGCGGTGTATGATAGCTCGTTGGTGTGGTACGGCCGTAACTTGGATATTTACATGGAGGTCTACAACCGGGTCTTGGCCGATCTTAATAAACGGATCAATAACTTAGGGGATGTGCAGGCGGACGCTGCGCCGGTATCGAACCGGGATTCTGTGGATATTTGGCCTCGCCGTTCTTATCTGGTCTTGTCTCCTACCTCTGTATTTAATGGGGTGACTTTCGATATACGTCCGGAAACGAATTATTCCTCGGGCAGTAGTTTCGTGCTGGGCGTGCGTGTCTGGGGATTGAATAACAAAATGGCTTATAAGCCGGAGGTACGTTTAAGCGCAGACCAAGGTGATACGACCTTGACGG
>OICB01001106.1_pt1 | contig 12194 bp, 10 predicted proteins | sample 1581121 | NCBI WGS metagenome assembly OICB01 (sample SAMEA3882544, study PRJEB24775) | human gut metagenome | biome: human-associated habitat; feature: intestine environment; material: feces | place: Netherlands | collected 2009/2010 | reverse complement strand
CCGTAAATAATAACAACGAATGCAGCGGTCGGTCCGCCAATCTGTACACGGCTTCCTCCGAAAAAGGAAATAAAAAATCCGGCAACGATCACTCTGTCCGGATGATGTCTGTAAAAATAAAACAGGTCATTTAATGAATATACTTTCCCTCTGGCAATATTCAGATACATATAATTCATACCTGCCGCTACCACATTGATCAGCAGAGTCAGAATAAATGTAAATGCATACGACAGCACAATATCAATTGTTTCCTCTCCCGGAAATAAAGTCGAGGATATCATGCTGCTGATCAGAGCCAGTGCCTGAACTGCAACAAATGCCAAGATCAGTATCCCATATTTTCCTGACATGGCCTGCTTCGCATAGTTTTTTAATTCACGTCTCGATGTCATGTAATTCTCCTAAATCAGTCTGCCAGACCAAAGGCATCATGTACTGCATTCATTGCGCGCACGCCGTCCTTTTCATTGATCAGAACTGTCACACGAATCTCGGATGTAGAGATCATATTGATGTTTACGCCCTCATTATAGAGGCTCTCAAACATCTTTGCTGCTACTCCAGGATTACTCATCATTCCTGCACCTACGATGGAAAGCTTCGCAATATTTCTCTCAGAATGAAGCTCTGCAAATCCAAGCCTTGCCTGATTTGCATCCAGAACTGCAACTGCATCATCCAGATCATTTCCATCGACTGTGAAGGAAATGTCCTTTCTGCCCGCACGTCCGATAGACTGCAGGATCACATCTACATTAATATTCTTCTTCGCAAGGGTATCAAATAATTTAAAAGCTACACCCGGCTCATCCTTTAATCCGATTACCGCAATTCTCACTGCATCTGTATCCAGCGAAACACCGCTGATCAACATTCTCTCCACTGTAACTTCCTCCTTTACCACAGTTCCTTCACTGTTGTTTAAACTTGAACGTACCACAAGCGGCACGCCATATTTCTTCGCCATCTCCACAGAACGGTTATGAAGCACTCCCGCACCCAGAGTTGCCAGATCCAGCATCTCATCGTAAGTGATCTCCTTGAGCTTGCGGGCATTCGGAACCTTACGCGGGTCAGCGGTATAAACACCGTCCACATCGGTATAGATCTCACAGGCATCTGCATGAAGCGCTGCTGCAAGAGCTACGGCTGTGGTATCCGAACCTCCACGGCCAAGTGTGGTGTAATCATTATATTTATCAATGCCCTGGAATCCTGTAACCACAACAATTCTGCGGTTATCCAGTTCTCTGCGGATACGTGCGGCATCGATCTTTTTCAGACGGGCACTGCTGTGTGCGCTTGTTGTGTGCATAGCCACCTGAAATGCATTCAGGGAAACTGACGGTACTCCCAGGCTGTCCATAGCCATGGCCATCAGTGCTACCGACATCTGTTCTCCGATGGTAAAAAGCATATCCATCTCACGTTTCGGAGGTTTGTCGTTGATATCTTTCGCCATGGTGATCAGCTCATCGGTATATTTACCCATTGCGGAAAGCACGACCACCACGTCGTTTCCTTTTTTATAATCTTCGATACATCTTCTGGCAACATTAAAGATACGCTCTTTGTTTGCCACAGAAGTACCGCCGAATTTTTTTACAATCAACATGTTCTTTTCTTCCCTTCGGCATCAATCCTTTACACGGATCATTGCCAGTACTTTTCCGGTAAGCTTACTGATCTTCTCTTTATATTCAGCCTGCTTCATCACCGGTGTGATAAATCCGAATTCGTCCGGAAGGTCATCCGGCTCGATAGTCTGTACATCACCGAAAGCTTTTTCTACTTCGTCCATAGTAGTATCAGACACACGTACGAAGAAACGTCCCTCAACTTCATCCATATCCATAAGCTTCAAGGCATAGCTGCTCCAGTTTGTCATGATATTTCTGTGGAGATGCTTTGCTTCATCCACAACATCTGCAACTACTGCACTTGCAGTCGGAAGCTTACCTGCTCCGCTTCCGTAGAACATGGCATCTCCAAGAACATTTCCGTGCACAAATACTGCATTAAACACATCATTTACACTGTAGAGCGGGCTCTCCTGTCCTACCAGGAACGGCGCTACCATCGCATAGAAGGAATCTCCAACTCTGCGGCTTGTGGCAAGAAGTTTAATGGTCATGCCAAGTTCTTTCGCATATTCCATGTCTGCCGGTGTGATCTTTGTGATTCCTTCTGTATAAATATTCTCGTAATTCAGGAATTTTCCGTATGCAAGTGAGGAAAGGATCGCGATCTTGCGGCATGCGTCAGCGCCCTCTACATCTGCAGTCGGATCTGCCTCAGCGTAACCCTTCGCCTGGGCTTCTTTCAGAACTGTGTCAAAATCACAATTCTCCGTGCTCATCTTATAAAGCATGTAGTTGGTTGTTCCGTTAAGGATTCCTGTGATCTCATCGATCTCATCTGCTGTCAGTGAGGAATTCAGTGCGCGGATGATCGGGATACCGCCGCCACAGCTTGCCTCAAAAAGGAAGTTGATATTTTTTTCTTTTGCGATCTCCATGAGCTCAGAACCATGCTTGGCTACCAGAGCCTTATTGGATGTGCTTACGCTCTTTCCTGCCTGAAGCGCTCTTTTTACAAAGGTATAAGCAGGCTCGATCCCGCCCATAACCTCAACGACAATATCCACTTCTGGATCGTTTACGATCACTTCATAATCATGAACCAGAACTTTCTCAACCGGATCTCCCGGAAAATCTCTTAAATCGAGAACGTATTTGATGTTGATCTCATCTCCGGCTCTTTTGTTAATGCTCTCATGATTGGTGTTGATTACTTCAACAACTCCGCTTCCTACTGTACCGTAGCCTAATACTGCTATGTTTATCATATGCTTACTCCCTGCCTAAAATTTTCAAATAGTGTATACCGTCTTTCTGTTCAATATCCTCCACCATAGCTTCTGCGTCGCCTTCACCTGGAAGGATATCAACGCTCAGCGTCAGTGTTGCAACTCCGTTAATGGGAATACTCTGATGTATGGTCAGGATATTACCGTGAAAACGGGCAATCGTCTGCAGCACCATTGATAAAAGTCCCGGCTCGTCGTCCATCTGAATGATAAAGGTGATGGTCTTTCCCCTGGTCTCCTCGTGGAAAGGAAAAATATCGTCCTTATATTTGTAAAAAGAGCTACGGCTGATCCCGGTCTTTTCAGCAGCTTCCTGAACAGTAGCCACACGGTTGGATTCCAGCAGCCTCTTGGCCTCAACAACCTTAAGAAGTACTTCCGGCACTGCCCTCTCTCTTACTACATAGTATTTTTTCTTCTCAACCTGTTTCTGCATAGCAACCTCTCTAGTTGCTGTTCACATTGTGTGCAGCAACCTTTCTGTCCGTTTCATAAAGACAAGTGTTTTTGTACAAAAGATATATTATCATAATAAAAGAAACTCCACAAGCGCTTTTTTGCCTGCGGAGTCCTTTTCTCTGTCTTTATGGGGTTCCGTGACAGTAATGTTATTCTTTCTTTTTCGCCAGCGCGATCCATTTCAGGTATGCATTGATAAAGATGTCAATACCACCGTCCAGAACTGCGTCAACATTACCGGTTTCTTCATTGGTTCTATGGTCTTTTACCATGGTGTATGGCTGCAGGACATAGGAACGGATCTGGTTTCCCCAGCCGATATCTGTCACTTCGCCTCGAATGCCGGAAAGTTTCTCCTCAGCTTCCTGCTGTTTCAGAAGATACAGTTTGGCTTTCAGCATCTGCATGGCCTTGTCCTTGTTCATGTGCTGAGAACGTTCATTCTGGCACTGTACCACGATTCCTGTAGGGAAATGGGTGATACGGATCGCAGAGGATGTCTTGTTGATGTGCTGTCCACCGGCACCGCTGCTTCGGTAGGTATCAATACGGATATCATCATCATTGATCTCAACGTCCAGATCTTTCTTGATATCCGGCATAACATCACAGGATACAAAAGATGTCTGTCTCTTTCCTGCCGCATTAAACGGGGAAATACGTACAAGACGGTGAACACCTTTCTCGGATTTCAGATAACCGTAGGCGTTCTCTCCGTTTACCTGGAAGGTTACGGATTTCACACCGGCCTCATCACCGTCAAGGTAATCCAGGACCTCCAGCGCAAAGCCCTTCTTCTCCGCCCATCTGCTGTACATACGGTAAAGCATTCCACACCAGTCGCATGCCTCTGTACCACCGGCTCCTGCGTTCAGCTTAATGATGGCATTCTCTCCGTCATACTCTCCGGAAAGAAGTGTCTTCACACGGATGCTGTCAAAGCTTGCCTGGAATTCGTCCAGCATTTCCTGGATCTCAGGGATGATCTCCGGATCATTCTCCTCATATCCCATCTCGATCATGGTTTCCATATCTTCCATCTGTGTTTCCAGATTATGGTATGTCTCAATATCATCCTTGAGACTCTTTAACTGTTTCATCTTCATCTGAGATACTTCTGCGTTATCCCAGAAATCAGGCGCTTCCATCTCGCGCTCTAATTCTTCGACCTTCTGCTCTTTGTTAGCGAGGTCAAAGTGAATCCCTCACTTCCACTAATGGCTCTGTGTATGTTGCAAGAATACTCTTGAACTGATCTAATTCAACCACAGCTTCACCTTCTTTCTATATAATAAATATAAATAATCATATACTGTTATACAATACCATAATTTTGCCTATAATTCAATCTTTTCCAGATCTTCCGGCACATACAGATTACCGCTGAAATATTTCTTTCCCTCTTCTGTATATAATTCTTTACGACGTACAATATTTTTATCCTCTGTGTGATAAAGGATCAGATTCTGCACTCCCAGCTGTTCTGCCAGTTCACTGGCATCTTTTGCCGTTGAATGATGTTTCTCATATGGGTGAAAAACATCTGCCTGATCATAAAGGCAGAAAGCTTCATGAAGCAGCCATTTGCTGTTCTCGGCATATTTTTTCTCACATTCATTATACGGTTCATCTCCACAGCAGGTCAGCTTCCCACCGTTTCCCATATCCATGCAGAAACCATACTGTTTTGCCTTGGTGGACTGAATGTCGAAGAATGTTGTCTTATGTCCCATCAATTCTCTTTCTTCTCCGTCATTTACCACAACCAGATGCAGACGGTCTCCAATAAAGCAGGTCTGTTTTGCCGGGTAAAGCATCTCTGCCATTTCTTTGAGAATTCGGATGACTTCCTCGTGTCCATAGATAGTTGCTTCTCCATCATATTGTCCCTGTTTCATATTCTGACAGATCATGCGGATCATCCAGACAACCCCCATGATATGGTCTACATGTTTATGTGTCACAAAGATCTCGCGCATATCTTTCCAATCAAAACCTGCCTGTTTCAGCTGACGAAGCAGTGTATTTCCACCACCACCATCGACAAGAAGATGTTTATCCCCATCCTCCAGAACAAAACATGTGTTATAGCACTCCGTAACCATTGCATTTCCTGTTCCAAGCATTGTTATATTCATCGGAAAGTTCCTCCCTCATAAGTTTTGATAATATCAATTTATCTTACCATAAGTCAGAAAGAAAGGGAACAGTCGTCCTACACTGTTCCCTTAGAATATATCTCGTAATTATGTTTTATATTTTTTATGAAAAGAAGCTCTCAGCCACACTCATATCCGCCACATATCCGACTGTACCAGTCATATAGATCGTATCATCATCTTTAATATCAATCTGAATCATACCGCCCGGCTGATTTACATTGACTCTGCTTTCGACAAGTCCAAGTCTGTATGCGGCTACCGCTGCTGCACAGCTTCCTGTACCGGAAGCTTTTGTATATCCGGAGCCTCGCTCCCAGATCTCAATGTCGAGATTACCGGTATCAATCTTTCGGCATATCTGTAGATTCATTTTCTCCGGGAATTCATCAGCATTTTCGACATATGGTCCGAGCTCTTTTGCCAGTTCCGGTGTCACCTGATCCATAAAAATAATGCAGTGCGGATTACCAACGGTCAGACAGGTAGCTTTGTACTCTTTATTATGAAAAGTAAAGGACTCATTGATTACTTCACGAACTTCTCCAGTTACCGGAATTTCCCTGGAGATAAAAGAGGCTTTGCCCATTTTTACACGAAATTCAGTAGCACGATTGTTCAGGCATTCCACCTCGATCGGTCCGGAAAGTGTCTGAATACTGAATTTCTGCTCTTTTACATATTCATGATCCATCAGGTATTTTGCAAAAATACGGACACCGTTTCCACTGATGGCAGCTTCACTTCCATCTGAGTTAAAAATACGAACCCCCATCTTTCCATCAATTTCAATCGGTCCGTAGAGAATACCGTCTGCGCCAAGTCCAAAGCCTCGCTGGCACAGCAGTGCGATTTTCTTGCCCTGAAGTTGTACACGGTTTTTGTTTGGATCCAGCACCAGATAATCATTTCCAAGTCCCTGATATTTTATCATTGTAATACAGTTATCCATAACCATATCCTCTCTTTCCGAATTAAGTAATCGTATTTACGTACGTCTTTTGTTACAGTATATAGTTTTCTTTTTGCTATGTATATAGAATAAAATGCGTGCTATATTGCAAAAAATGCTATAATATAATAAAATGATTATACAAAATCCTAATATATAGCAAACATTCGTTTTCTGAGGAGGTATCTCATGGATTATTCACAGTATAATCTCGAGAAAACCGGATATCTGAAAGAAGATTTTCGACTGTTCCATATCAATGACCAGACAAAGAAAGATTTTTCTTATCATTATCATGATTTTCATAAAATCATTGTTTTTATTTCCGGGAAGGTAACCTATCATATAGAAGGAAAAGCGTATCATCTGAAACCACGGGATATTCTGCTTGTCAGCCAGGGTGCGATCCACAAACCAGAGATTGATCCATCGGTTCCGTATGAGCGCTATATTTTCTGGATTCGTGATGATCTTTCCTGCCAGGAATTGAATACCTGCTTTCAAAAAGCAAACGATCGCAGTTTCAACCTTGTAAGAGCCGATTCTGCCCTGCAGGAACGTCTGAAAGATCTGCTTCCAGAAATAGAGCAGACCTTACAGAATAAACATTTTGGAGATCCCGTACTGAGAGATGCGCTGTTTACGCAATTTATGATATATATCAATCGAATTTTTCTTCGTACGAGCAGTTCCCCGGACAAAAAAACATATTCCTCTGACACACAGGTAGAACAGCTCCTGAAATATATCAATCGCAATCTGTCAGAAAATCTCTCAATTGATCAGCTTGCCAATCGATTTTTTTTCAGCAAATATCATATGATGCGAAAATTCAAAAATGAGACCGGTTATACTATCCACAACTATATTACCAGTAAACGGCTCCTCATGGCGCGCTCTCTCATCAGTCAGGGAATGCCCATTATGAAAGCAGCACAGGCAAGTGGATTTCATGATTATACAACATTTGTCCGGGCATATAAAAAACAGTTCGGTAAAGCACCTTCCTGTGAATAGCTGTCAATATCACTAGAAAAATATACCAAAATCCCGATTTTTATTGCGTCCTTTTTATCAATATGATACAATTATAAGATCGGGTGATGGCGACGAAGGCATTGCGTTTATTTGCAATGCCATTTTTTATACCTGAAACCTGAAAAGGGAGAGAAAGAGAGGGAATCCTAATGAAAGAAAAGAAAAAAATGTCACTGGCCATACAAATTTTTATCGCACTGGTCCTGGCGATCATTGCCGGTCTGCTGATGCAGAACTATACTGATTTTGCCGAGTCTTATATCAAACCTTTTGGAACAATTTTCCTGAATCTAATCAAGTTTATTGTCGTTCCGATCGTCCTGTTTTCCATCATGTGTGGTATTATTTCAATGAGTGATATCAAAAAAGTCGGGTCTATCGGTCTGAAAACGGTTGTTTTTTATCTGTGCACAACAGCTTTTGCTGTAACGATCGGTCTGATCGGCGGAAACCTGTTCAGAGGACTGTTTCCTGTAGTTGCAACAACAGACCTGTCTTATGAAGCTGCAGAAGCAACTTCTTTTATGGACACACTGGTAAATATTTTCCCGTCCAACTTCATTTCACCAATGGCAGAAGCCAATATGCTTCAGGTCATCGTAATGGCCCTGATCCTTGGTTTCGCGATCATTCTGGTTGGAGAGAAAAATGTCCGTGTTGTAAACGCATTTAATGATCTGAATGAGATTTTCATGAAATGTATGGAAATGATCCTGAAACTGTCACCGATCGGTGTATTCTGCCTGCTGTGCCCGGTTATCGCAGCCAATGGTCCGGCAATCATCGGTTCTCTGGCAATGGTCCTTCTGGCAGCATATATCTGCTACGTTGTGCATGCTGTTGTTGTATATTCTCTGACAGTCAGAACGCTGGGTGGATTAAGTCCTTTGAAATTCTTTAAAGGCATGCTTCCGGCAATCATGTTTGCTTTCTCCAGTGCTTCTTCTGTAGGAACTCTTCCGATCAACCTGGAATGTACCGAAAAACTTGGTGCCAAACGCGAAATCGCATCTTTCGTACTTCCGCTTGGAGCTACGATCAACATGGACGGTACAGCAATCTATCAGGGTATCTGTGCTATCTTTATCGCATCCTGTTACGGAATCCATCTGACACTTTCTCAGATGCTGACGATCGTACTTACTGCAACACTTGCTTCCATCGGAACCGCCGGTGTACCTGGAGCAGGTATGGTCATGCTGGCTATGGTTCTTACTTCTGTAGGACTTCCGGTAGATGGTATCGCACTTGTTGCCGGTGTTGACCGTATCTTTGATATGGGACGTACCACTGTAAACATCACTGGTGATGCTGCCTGCACAATGGTTGTTTCTAACCTGGAAGCTAAGAAAGAAGCCAGAAAGGCAAAGATAAAATAAATTTTTGTTTGACATATTCTTTCCATTTGTTTACTATAATATCAATAAGAGGGAGTAGTTATCATCCTGCATACAGGATGAAACAATGATCGTCATCACGCCATACGGCCGGTTATTGTTGTAATCAACGAGACTTTTATCAATCAATTTTTTTGATGTGATAAAGGTCTCTTTTTTTATTCCATGCTTTTATCACAGGAAAGGAGCTTATATGGAATATCTGTTACTGATTATCGGCTTTGTACTATTAATCAAAGGTGCTGATTTCTTTGTTGAGGGAAGTTCTTCGCTTGCCAGGTTTCTCAAGATTCCCAGTGTCATCATAGGTCTTACGATCGTTGCCATGGGAACAAGTGCTCCGGAAGCTTCTGTCAGCATCAACGCTGCACTTGCCGGCAACAATGATATTGCTGTCAGCAATATTATCGGTTCCAATATTTTTAATGGACTTGTTGTTGTAGGTATCTGTGCTTTTATAGCTGGTTTCAAAACAAACCGCGATATTCTGAAACGAGATATGCCGGTTAATATTCTGATCACTGCGATTCTCTGTGTTATGATCGCAGACGGCAGACTCAGCAGACTGGAAGGGATCCTGCTTCTTGCCGGAATGATTTTCTACATTGTAAATATGATTCTCTCTGCTTTAAAAACAAGAAGTAGCTATCCGGACGAAAAGAGCATGCCTTTGTATAAATCTCTTATCTTTATCGCCGGTGGTCTTGTTTCCGTTATCTTCGGTGGTAATCTTGTAGTAAACAATGCAAGCCAGATTGCAGTATCATTTGGTGTAAGCCAGAACTTTATCGGTCTCACCATTGTTGCGATCGGTACCTCCCTGCCAGAGCTTGTGACTTCAATCGTAGCTACACGAAAAGGAGACAGCGGTCTGGCTCTTGGAAATGCAATCGGATCGAATATTTTCAATATTCTTTTTATCCTGGGTATGTCAGCTACGATCTCACCGCTTCATATCCTGTCTGAATCTGTTATTGACTGTGTAATCCTGCTGGTAAGCGGAATCCTGCTGTTTGTTTTTGCATATACCAAGAAGTCTATGAACCGTACAGAAGGAGCTATCTGTGTACTGAGTTATATCGGATATACGGCATATCTGTTTATCAGATGATACATCTTGAAATTTTGAACAAAGATCTTTTATCATGCCGAATATTTGTATATGAACAGTTCTGTAGAATTGCAATTTCTGACGTAAAATGGCATAATAATGGCATACAGAATTTCCTGTATGCCATTTCATTTACATATTAAGGAGGCTCACATTTATGGAATTTCAGAAAGTAATTGAAACACGAAGAACTGTTCGTAAATACAGTGCGGATGAGCGCGTTACCAGAGAGCAGATGGAGGAATTGCTCCGTGCAGCGCAGGAAGCTCCGTCATGGAAAAACTCTCAGACCGGGCGCTATTATTGTGTTCTGTCAGAAGATATGGTAAATAAGATTCGTATGGAATGTCTTCCGGGCGCAGGAAATGCTGGAAAATCTGAGCATGCTGCTCTGATCGTGACTACTTTTGTGCATGACCGTGCTGGTTTCCAGAAGGATGGAACTGCTGATAATGAGCTGGGCAATGGATGGGGATGTTACGATCTTGGTCTGCAGAATGAGAATCTTGTGCTGAAGGCTGTTGATCTTGGTCTTTCTACTTTGATCATGGGGTTGCGTGAAGCTGATAGGCTTCGTGAGATTCTGAATATCCCGGAGAGTGAAACGATCGTAGCTGTTATTGCAGTCGGTAAAGCTGCTGAGGAGCCAATTCACCCACAGCGTAAACCAATCGAAGAAATCGCTAAATTTTTCTAGATAAATAATATGAAATTAACTCCCTGTATGATAACTGGATCATGTAGGGAGTTTTGATATATTTACGCTTCGGTTACATGTGTCGCACCTGCAGACCGCTTATGTCTTCCTATTCTTCCCGCACATCCATTATCTGCCATTCGTGCAAACTCGCTTCGCTCAAACAGTGCACTCGATGGCAGAAATTAGTGCAGTCAGAACAACGGAATCCATGCTGTGTCTGCTGTTACGGCACATGACCAGAAGCTGAATATACAATTCACCCCGGCACGATTCCATTTACATACCAGAGAATTATTTCAAACTCTTTGGCGCGACGCGCGTTTCCTCCCCCACGATATAAACAAGAGCACCGTTTCATATATTGAATGAACAGGTTATTTCCGGATGGTTTTAGATTCTGGCAAAATCCACTGCTTACGATGACTCATTCTCGAAGGTACTCCTGAGAGAATGTCTAGTCATAGTTGGCAGTTAGTTCGCCAGATCGTTATCCGGTTACCTGTGAATCAATATATGAATCGGTGCTCTGTCTTATATCTTATCTATATTATGCTTTCATCAATTTACGTCCACAGCACTGTTTGTACTTCTTGCCGCTTCCGCACGGACACGGATCGTTCGGATAAACCTTGTCCTCTTTTCTCTGAACCGGTTTCTTAACAGATGTGTCATCTTTGTTTGTTCCGGTAACTTTCGCTACCTGCTCACGTTCAATCTTCTGTTCAACATGGACATGATACAGCATACGTACCGTATCTTCCTGAATAGAACTGATCATATTGTTGAACATCTCAAAAGCACTCATCTTGTATTCTACTACCGGGTCTCTCTGTCCGTATCCTACAAGTCCAATACCCTGACGAAGGATCTCCATATCATCGATATGATCCATCCACTTGCTGTCAATGGATTTCAGAAGAACTACTCGTTCAAGTTCACGCAGCTGCTCTGCTTCAGGGAACTCAGATTCCTTCGTTTCGTAAAGCTTCACGGCTTCCTCTTTGATCAGATGTTTGATTTCATCTTTTCTCTTGCCTTTTACTTTCTCTGTAGTAAGCGGCTCGATCGGAATAATCGGAAGGAGTGTTGTATTAAACTCATTCAGATCCCAGTCAACCGCATCTACATCATCAGAGAAACACATGTCCACTGTACTGTCTACAATATCTGTGATCATCTTGTAGATCGTATCTCGCATGTTCTCACCATCCAGAACCTGGCGACGCTCTTTGTAAATAATCTCACGCTGTTCATTGTTAACCTGGTCATAATCCAGAAGATTTTTACGGATACCGAAGTTATTGAACTCGATTTTCTCCTGTGCTTTCTGAATTGCATTGGAAAGCATTTTATGTTCGATCTGCTCGTTCTCAGCAACACCAAGTGAAGTAAAGATCTTCATCAGTCTCTCAGAACCAAACAGACGCATCAGATCATCTTCCAGAGAGATATAGAAACGGGATTCACCCGGATCTCCCTGACGTCCGGAACGTCCACGCAGCTGGT
>OICB01001102.1_pt1 | contig 12221 bp, 10 predicted proteins | sample 1581121 | NCBI WGS metagenome assembly OICB01 (sample SAMEA3882544, study PRJEB24775) | human gut metagenome | biome: human-associated habitat; feature: intestine environment; material: feces | place: Netherlands | collected 2009/2010 | reverse complement strand
TTCGTCAAGCAGTTCGAGGACGAGAACACCGTGGCCCGCCAGACCATGCCCTCCCCCGCGCAGACCCGCTTCGTGCTCACCGGCAACGCGGCCGCCTACCCGTATGACGAGTTCTACAAGAACGACGACGAGCTGACCGCCGACATCGTCGCCGCCTACCGCCAGGTCATCGCCGACCTGTATGCCGCCGGCTGCCGCAACGTGCAGTTCGACGACTGCACCTGGACCCGCCTGTGCGATGCGAGCGTACGCGAACGTCTCGGCTGGAGCGACGAGGACGCGCTACGCCTGCAGCAGGAGAACCTCGACGTCATCAACGCCGTGATCGCCGACCAGCCGGACGACCTGGTCATCAACACCCACGTGTGCCGCGGCAACTTCCACTCCACCTGGCTTTCCTCCGGAGGCTACGCGCCGGTCGAGGCCAAGCTGTTCGGCGAGGAGAACGTGGACGCCTACTACCTCGAGTTCGACGACGACCGTTCCGGCGATTTCGCGCCGCTCGCCGAAGTCTCCGGCGACAAGAAGGTCGTGCTCGGCCTGATCACCTCCAAGAAGCCCGACCTTGAGGATCCGGACACCATCAAGGCCCGCATCCAGGAAGCCACCCAGTACATTCCGCTCGACCGCCTGTGCCTGTCCACCCAGTGCGGCTTCGCCTCCACCCAGGAAGGCAACAAGCTCACCGAAGACCAGCAGTGGGCCAAGATCGCACTCGTCCAATCCATCGCCAAGGACGTGTGGGGCGAGTAAACACAGCACGCCATCCACAATCAGCTATAAGGAAGGGCTATCCGTCTTGTTCGGCGGATAGCCCTTTGTTTGTTTGCCGGCGTTTTTAACGGGCAGGTCAGCCCTTCACAGCCTCATCGATGCAACGAATCGCGTTCAACGTACGCGGATAGCCGATATACGGCATGCACTGCGAGACCACCGCGATTAGAAACGCCTTCTCATTGCCGACGACCATATTCGCCTTGGCATGCGCCGTAAGCTGCGGTTCGCAACCACCCTGCGCGGCCAGGAAACACAACGTGACCATTTCGCGCTCGCGGGTGTCGAGTCCGCCGCGAGTGTAGTAGTCGCCGAAGCAGTTGTCGGCCAGCCACTTGTTGATGTGCCGGGTCTCCTCCGGTCCGGATTGCGCGAATCCGCGCATGTTCTCGCCGAAGATCTCGACCTGCTTGTCCTCTCCGGCCTGCGCGCGGGTCTCCGACGTGGTCGTGCCCTGCGGCTCCAGCGGCAGATGCACGTTCGCGGCTCCAAGGAAAACGTTGAGCTTCTTCAGGAACGGCAGGGTTCTCCCGAATCCGCAGTATGCGGTGGCTTGGTAGATCATCTCCTTGATGGCCACGGACGTCAGTCCTGTCTCGTAGGCGACCGGCAGCATCATTTCGAACGCGTCGAGACCCTGGCAGCCGACCAGAGCCGCGAGGATCGCCAGGGAGCGGGTCTGGTCGTCCAGATCGGGATGGTTCGCGCCCGGCTCGTTCACCACTTCCCCGTAAGCGAAGTCGGAAAACAGCTTGACATATTCCGGATCGGTCTGCGACAGCGTCCTGTCGTTGTTCCAGAACGCGTTCATCTTCCTATGCAGTTCCTCGAACATGGCTTCCTTTCCATTCGATGTCTTCGCGCCGCATGCCGCGTTCATTCTATCGTCGGAAATGTTGCGTGCGGATAGCGGCCATCGTCGTCTGAATGTTCAGCGTGCGATCGCGCCCTTGCCGGGCTGTTTCTTGACGTTTTCGATGACGTCTTTGTTTTCCTCGAGAATTCGGTTGGCCTCATCCTCGTGTCCTTCGGCGATGGCGCGCCAATAGAGCGATTTGAGCGACACGTACGCCTGCTGGATGCGCAGGGCCTCGGCTTTCGCGGCCAGACGCAGCGATTGCGCGTCGAGCAGTTCAATCTGCCGTCGGGCGCCTTCCGGACCGTCGAAACGGTTCTTCAGGTATTCGCGCATCGATTCAAGCGGCATGCCCGTCGCCGCCAGGCATGCGATGGTGGTCAGCGATTCGATGTCCTTGTCCGAATAGACTCGGTGGCCTGAACTCGGATCGCGGGCGATCGGATCGATGATGCCGATCTGCTCGTAATAACGCAACGTCGATTCGGGCAGTCCGGAAATCATGGACGCCTCACGGATCGAATGCCAGGTGGTCGTCGTATTGCTCATACCCCGCACTCTAAAAACTTAAAGTGCTCGAAGTCCATATTCCGGCGTGTCGTATTGGTCCGACGTCAAACGGCATTGAGCGGGCAATGGAAGAGCCGGTATCCGAAAAGTGGATCTGTCGCACGACTCCATTTTCATGTCCTTTTCGGCAATCGTGCGGCTTTTTCGTCCGTCTGTATGGGAACCGACGGACGAAAAAGCCCACGCATGCTCAGGCGGCGGTGATCAGCTCCGAGGAATCCATGTCGAAATCGGCCAGCGCGTAGGAGCGGATGGCGGGATCATCATACGTGTTCATGTAGTACGTGTTGGTCTTGGACGAATATCCGCTGGTGAACAGCGTGCGTTCGAACTGGCCGTTGCCCATCTTCGCCATGCCGTCAACCATCTGCACGGAACCAAGGGTGTGGAACAGGCGAGACACGTTGGCCGCCTCGCCTTCCTGCTGCGGATAATGCGTGTTGGCATAAGCCACACGCACGAAACGCGACGGGGAGCTCACATCGCCCGGAATGCCATGCATGCTCACACCCGCGCCCCAAGCGGACAGGGACGCCTTGCCCCACGTGGCCGGCTCGGCCATCTCGTTGCCGACGCACATGTAGTTGCGCAGATTCTCCATATGGAAGCCAAACGTCGGCTGGTTGGTCAGCACGTCTACGTCGTCATGGTGCACATGCATGCCGTCCGCCATCTGTTCGACGACGATGCTGCGCTCGCTGTCGCCGATGATCCAATGCAGCAGCGACTCCTGCTGGCCGGGCACGATCTGGGAGACGAGGGTCACGTTCTTCAACGCCTCCTCGACTTCGTCGACGGAATCGAAATTGCGTGCCACCCACAGCGGGAATTCGAAGGTCGCGACGTTGTCGGTGCCTTCGACCGGCTCATGCACGAACTCCGCGTAGCCGGGGAAATTCAATCCCGCGATGGCCAGACCATGCTCGTTGGCGCAGTCGAAATACATCGGACGGTCGGCCATGACCACGCCCACGCCGATCACCGCGTTCGGCGTGGCTTTGCCGCTCGCGCCGAACACGTTGTCGTAGTGGTAGCCGCGTGGAGTGGCCAGGATGCTTTCGCCGTATGAGAAGCTCCAGTCGAGGTTGCGGCCGAAATACATGTTTCCCTCTTCGTCGGAGAAACGAACGCCAGTGCACATGATGGACTTCCTTCCTTTGTTTGATTGACCCGGTGCATTCATCATACGCATGGACGGCTGGACGAACCACGGCTTCCGCCGACGGATAAACATGAAGGGTGGCCAAAAATGCCAAGAGTCGTTGAAAATGAAAAAAATCCCCTTGTTTCCAAGGGGATTTTTCGAATGGCTCCTGCGACTGGGCTTGAACCAGTGACCGTCCGATTAACAGTCGGATGCTCTGCCAACTGAGCTACGCAGGAATGCGCTGTGCACAAGACATGAATCATACGCGGTAAAACGCAAAATGCAAATCCCGCGCGTGTCTCCCCTGCTGCGGCGGGACTACCGTCACATGCTGATCTTCGTCAACGGCATGGCGGAATCGATTGCGAAATCCGGTTCGGACGGTTTCACGCCGCTCTCCACCAGGTTCACGCCCAGCATGGCCACCATCGCGCCATTATCGGTGCACAGTTTGATTTGCGGGATACGCACTTCGACGCCATGCTTGGCTCCGACCTCCAACAGTTTGGCGCGCAGTTGGGAGTTCGCGGAGAAGCCGCCGCCAACGATCAGGGTCTTCGAACCGTACTGCTCGCAACCGCGCATCGCCTTCCTGGCGAGCACCGTCGCGACGGAATCGGCCAGCGACGCGCACACGTCGTCGATGGGAATCTCATTGCCTTCCGCCTGCTGCTGTTCGATCCAACGCGCCACGGCCGTCTTCACGCCGGAGAAACTGAAATCGTACGGATGCTGCTGCCCCGCCTTGCCTTGTGTAAGGCCCTGAGGCACTTTGATGGCATGTGGGTTGCCCAGCTGCGCGTGACGGTCGATGTGCGGGCCGCCGGGATACGGGAAACCAAGCAGACGCGCCACCTTGTCGAAGCATTCGCCGGCAGCGTCGTCGAGCGTGGTGCCGACCACGTCGATATGCCGCGCCACGTCTTCGACATGCAGCAGCGAAGTGTGCCCGCCCGACACAATCAACGCAAGCGTGTCCTTGGGGAACGGTCCGAACTGCAGCTGCGTCACCGCGATATGTCCGATGACGTGGTTGATGCCGTAGATCGGCTTGTTCGCGGCCCATGCCAACGATTTCGCGCCGGACACGCCGACCGCGAGACAGCCGGCGAGGCCGGGTCCCGCGGATACGGCGATCGCGTCGACGTCGGACAGCGTCATGTTCGCGTCGGCCAGAGCTTTGGAGACGCATGGCACGAACGCTTCGGCGTGCGCGCGAGAGGCGATTTCGGGAATCACGCCGCCGTAGCGGGCGTGCTCGTCCATGGAGGACGCGACCACGTTGGAAATGAGGGTGCGTCCCTGTACCACGGCCGCCGCCGTTTCGTCACAGGTCGATTCGATGCCGAGTACGATTGGTTCGCTCATTGCTGCTCCGTTGTGTGTGTTGCTGAAGTGTGCTCTGTATCCGCTGTTGCGCTGAAGCCGACGACGCGCGGCTCCAAGTCGAGGCTCATGGTGTACGCGTCGATGCCTTCTGGCTGGTAGTAGCGTTTGCGCAATCCCATCCGCGTGAAGCCGAACCTTTCGTACAACGCCAATGCCGGCACGTTGTCGACGCGGACTTCCAGAAGCATGCGTTTGGCGCCCTGCCGACGCGCCGAGACGATCAGTGTTTCGAGAAGCGCCGCCGCTATCCCCTGCCGTTGGTATGGTCTGCCGACGCCGATCGTCATGATCTCCGCGTCGTCGCCGTCGTACCAGTAGCCTGCGTAGCCTCGGACGTCTGTACGGCATCGCCTTCAATGTCGAGCAGATACGTGCGTGCCGGAGCGTGGAATTCCTGCCGTACGGACTGTTCGCTCCACGCGCCGCGGCCGAACAGGTCCTTTTCCAATGCGGCGATCTGTCCGACGGCGGTGTCTTCCGGAATCTGGGAATGGTCGACAATCATGGGCGTGCCGTCACTCCGTTCGTTCGGCGCCGGCATGGTTGAGCACATGCTTGAGCGGGTTGGGCACTGACACGTCCGGACGACGCAGATATAACGGTTCGACGGGGGTCGGTTCTGCCAACGCCTGTTCGCTGGTGGTGAAGGCCGCGAATCGCGCCAATCCTTCCGCGCCTTCGTCGAGCAGAGCATGGTCGTCGACTTCGCCGAGGGAGGCAATCGCATTCCACGACTGCGCGTATTTGACCGCACCATGGCCGATGACATCGACGACGTACGGCTTGCCCGTGTCGGCGAGCTTCGTAAGAACGTCATTGACGCGCATCGTGATGGAATCCGGATAGTCGATGTCCATGTCGATCAACGTTATGGGCGATTGTCCGACGCCGTCCGCAACGGTGCCGCCGTCATACAGCGCGAAATACAGTTGCCGGCGACGCGCGTCGTTGACGGCAAGCGTCAGATGGCGGCGATCGTCTGTAGCTTGAGTATGTGCCAGGCATTGCGGCGCGAGCACGTCCTGTCCGACCAGTTGCGCGCCTGTGGCGAAGGCCAATGCCTTGGCCGCGACGATGCCGGCGCGCAGGCCGGTGAATGGCGCCGGTCCGACGCCGACGACGATGCGGGTGATGTCCGACGCCTGCAGTCCGGCCTGTTCGACGGCTTGCGCGATGTTCACCTGCAGTTTCTCGACATGGGTGCGCGAATCCGTTTCGACGATGGGTTCATGTCCGACCACGCCTACGGTCGAACCATATGAGGTGTCAATCACCAGTGTCTGCATATGCTTGAAAACTCCTTGTGCCAAACTGCCAACCACTGTACAACCGGCGCTGGAAGCCACGGCATGCGGTGCGGTCGGCCACGTCGGATGCGTCTTAGACAGGGTCAGCGTTTTCCCGCGGTGAAATCGAACGAATCCCAGGCAGCGCCCACCGGCACCAACGTCACCGTGCGTGCGCCCGCGCTGGTCAGCTCGCCGTCCGCGTCCACGGCGGGCGCGTCAAGCGGACGGTCGATGTGTATTTCAAGCCGTTCCGGAGCCAATGCGGCGGCCATCTGCTCGCCCCATTCCATCAGGATGATGGTATGCTCGCCCGGATCCTCCAATTCCTCGTCCAAGCCGAGCGATTCCAATTCGTCCAATAGCCGTCCGACCGTGTCCTGTCCGGGCGCGTAGGCGTTGCCGCCGAGCCTGTAGGCGTCGACATGCACCAGATGCGCCGGCGAACCGTCCGCGAACCGTCCCTCAAGCTCGCGTGCGATGGTGAAGGTCGGCGAGACGATGGGCTCTCCGATGCCAAGTCCCGCGCCGAACCCTTGCGCGAACGTGGTCTTGCCGGCGCCAAGCGGACCGGACAGCAACAGCACGTCGCCTCCACGGGCAAGCTTCGCCAAACGCTCCCCCAACGCCTGCATGTCCTCGCCGGTGGCGGCTGTGATGGTAATGGTGTTGCTCATGCGGCACGTCCTTTGCGGCTGATCAGTTCGATGGACCGTTCCAAAGCATAGACCGGGTCCGAGCCATTGGTTTTGCTTTGCTCGTCGGCCCATGCGAGCATCTGGATGCATGCGCTCATGCCACTTGACGTCCATCCGGACAGTTGCCGGGTCGCGTTCTTCAACACCCAGGGGTTCGTTTTCGCCTCGGCCGTGGAAATGGTGCCCGCACGCACCGCCGACGCCTTCGCCATCGTCCGCAGCTTCATGGCCAGCGCGCCGATAAGCGCGATCGGAGCGGTGCCCTGTTCCACGGACGATCGCATGGCGATGATCGCGTCCGCCGTACGTCCCGACAACGCGAGGTCGGCGACACGGAAGCCATCCACCTGCGGATTGGAGGTGAGATATTGGTTGACGCGGTCGAGCGTCATGGGATTGTCGTCGAAATCGAAGCATAACTGGCCGACCATGGCCGCAAGCTCGCCGGTCCTATCCCCCAACACGGCCACGAGTTGCTGCGCGGCCATCGGCTCGACGCGGCGTTTGCGCCGTTCGAAGCATTGCATGACGAAGTTGAGTTTGGCCTCGGGCTTCTTCAGGTCGGCGACAGCGTCCTTGTACGCTCCGGCCTTGGTGAGCTGCTCCACCAGACGTTTGCCTTTCACACCGCCCTCATGCTGGCAGATGACGATGCACGCGTCCGCCGGCTCCTTGCATGCCTGTCTGCAGTAAGAGACCATGGCGTCGCCCAGTTTTTCGTCCGCGTTCTGCAGGTTGGTGACGATGACGATGGCGCGATCCGCAAGCAATGATGGGCTTACCGCCTCGTCGAAGGCGTAATGGTCGGCGTTTGCCGCGTCGAGTTCGATGGTTTCCGCGTCGGGATACCGGCGTTGCGCCTCGTGTTTGAGGTCGCGCACCGTCTGGTCGTTCAGGTACGAGTCGCCTCCGTACACGAGGTGGAAGGGCGTGGTGGCTGCGGATGGTTTCGGCATACCATTCAATCTCGCTGTATCGGTGGACAAAACCGGCATGGCCTATTCCTCCCATTGCAGTTCGCGCAATGCCTTCCGAGTACGTTCCATCCACATGCGCAGCCGTTCCACAGGGTTGGCTATCAGACGTTTTCCGGGCAGATCGGGTTCCTGGACCATCATGCGTCCGAACAGCCGGTGCGTCATGATCGCGGCGGCCGCGCAGGCGGCTTCCACCACGCAGACGAGGACCGCTCCCCCGACGCCTCCGGCCCACGGTATCGTGGCCTGGCTGCCGGAACCCAGTTCAAGGGCGGTCAGTTCCATGACCGCGGTGCCCCAGGAGGCCGCACGGGCCAGTTGCAGGCCGAGCCACGGAATCAGCCATGAGACGGCAAGACTGGCCAGGCCGGCCAATGTGGCGAAACCCACGAACGGCGCCACCATCAGATTCGCCGGTATGGAGAACACCGGCAGTTCCGGTTCGATGAGCACCTGGATCGGCAGGGTGAACACTTGCGCCGCTATGGTCATGGACAGAGCCTCGGCCACGAACCGTGGCAGGACCGGTTCCATCCATGCGTTGAGGGTGTCGGCGAACAGCACGATGCCGAGCACCGCGGCGCAGGACAGGGCGAATCCGAAGCTTTGCGACATGTGCGGGCATGCCATCAGCATAGCCAATGTGGTCCAGCTCAACGACGCCATCGCCTGGCCTCGTCTGCCGATGAACAGGCATGCCGCGCCGGACAATCCCATCAAAAGCGCGCGGGATACCGAATCCGACGGAAACACGCATGCCGACAGCATGATGTACGACATGGCGACCAGCAGTGCGGTGAATCGTCGCGGCAGAAGGAAGAACGAGCAGACGGAACGCACCAATGCGGCGGTCACGGCCAGATGGCCGCCGCTGACCGCCATGAGATGCACGATTCCGGACCTTTGGAACGCGTCCTCCACCTGTGCGGCGTATGTGGAATCGATGTCGGTGCCATCGCCTTCGGCCGGCACGTAGTCCTGTCCGAGAACACCCAATGTCAGTCCGGGGACGAGCACTTTCCCTTGGTCGGAAAGACGCGCGGTTTGGACGAAGAACGCCTCCTGCATCATGCCGATGGCGCGCATCGGCAGGTTTGGCGGCCTGACGTGTTCGACTGTCGTGACATCGGTCAGCCACAACGGCATGGCACCGTATCGCGCTTCGGAGATGCGACCCGCGATCTTGTAGGTGCCGTCCTGTTTGAGTTTGCCGCATTCAGGCCGGTCCGCGTATATACGCGCTCGTGCCGAACTGGTTTGCCGTACGCCGTCGATGGTGACCGATGTGATGCGCGCGTCGGCACGGCAGTCGTTCGACCGTCTGTCGGAGATGACGGTCGGCGAGGTGGCGCGCGCCGTGACGACGACGGAAGCGTCGCCTTCCGCGGCCGCCCGAGAAGCCGGGTCGCGCCATTGCAGCAAATCATAGGTCAACGCGCTTGCCGCGCAAACCATCGCAGCGATCGCGCAGACCGTGACGCTCGCATGCCAGAGCGTTATCCGTCGTCGAACGGACGCCGGCAATCGTGGGAAGGGCAGTCCCGCCAGGACCGCCAGCGGTATCATGCAGGCGAGAACGGCCGGCAAAGCGCCGAGCATGCCGTCATGCGACATGCAATATGCGAAGCCGGCGTGCGCGGCCAGACTGGCCGCCCAACCGCATATTGCGGCCGGCAGCAGTCTCCAGTCTCGGCTCCCGCGCTCCCTGGTCAGCCAATCGCGTGTGCCCGTCATCTCACGCACACTTGGTCACGGAACTTCGCCAGAGTCTTCGAACCGATGCCCTTGACTTCCAGAAGCTGGTCGACGTTGTCGAACCGTCCTATCTGCGTTCGATAGTCGAGGATGCGCTGCGCGGTGACCGGTCCGACGCCTTTGAGGGTCTGCAATTCGCCTAGGTCTGCGGTGTTGAGGTCAAGCTGGTTCGATTGCTGCGCTCCGTCTTGCCCGTCATGGCTGTCCGGTGTGGACGCGTCCTGCGTCGGCCCGTTTTCTTGCGGTGCCGGCGTTTGTTCCGTTTGCGGGGCCTGTTGCGGCTGCTGTTGGGCCTGTGAGCGTATCTGCGACCGTGAATGCTGCAGTTCGCTGTAGTGGATCGTCTGTTGGACGAGCATGGTCAGGCTCGCGCACAGCGCGCACGACAAAGTGAGGATCGCCATGAGCGCGTGGAACGGGCGGAACGCCAATCGTGGCCTGTCGCGTTTCGGCCGCTCCCCCTCGTCGGGTTTGTCCGTCGGCCGGACGCCGGCGAGCTCCGCCAATGTCGGTTTCGCGTCATGCGTCTTCCGCTGCGGCATCGGTCGTGCGGGTTCGTGTGATGCGGACGGTTCGTCCGATTGCGCCTCCATGGCCGTAAGGCTGTTGGGTCGGGACGGTTTTTCGGGCATGCCCAATCCCCGCAGCCGCTTCGTGGCGGCCGGCATGCCAGTGCCGCCGTCCGCCGTGTGGATGGCACGGATGGGGTGAGTGCCGCGAAATGCAAATATGCCCATGCATCCAACATTGGAGGATGCATGGGCATACTGTCCAGCCGAAACGGCTCCTGTGGTCGGAGAACGCGGGTTATCCACATTCCTGGCGTGTCGCCATGGTGCGGAAGAACCCGCGTCCTCTTATGCGGGCCGTCTCGTCAGAAGATCATTCCGCGGGAACGATGGAGACGATCTTCGGAGCCTTGACGATGACCTTGCGTGGCTCCTTGCCGCCCAGTCGGTCGGCGACGGCTTCGAGCGCCATCTTCTCCAGCTCCTTCGGATCGATGTCCGGGGAGACCTCGAGCTTGGCGCGCACTTTGCCCTTGATCTGCACGACCGCGGTGACGGAATCCTGTCCGACGTAACGTTCGTCGGCCTTCGGCCAGTCGGCGTGCGCCAGGGATTCGGTGTGGCCGAGCTTGCTCCACAGTTCCTCGCAGATGTGCGGGGCGATCGGAGAGAGCATCAGGATCAGCGGTTCGACGGCGGCGCGCGGCACGGCATCGAGGCTGGTCAGATGGTTGTTGAGCACGATGAGCTTGGCGATGGCCGTGTTCGGACGCATGGCCTCCATCTCGACGGTCACGTCGGCGATCGTGTTGTTAAGCAGCTTCAGCGTCTTCGTGTCAAGCTCGCCGTCGGTGACGCGCACCTCGCCGGTGGTCTCGTCGATGACGTTACGCCACAGGCGCTGCAGGAAACGCATGGAGCCGACCACGTTGCGGGTGTTCCATGGACGGGATTCGGCCAGCGGGCCCATGCCCATCTCGTACAGGCGGAAGGTGTCCGCGCCGTAGTTCTCATACATGTCGTCAGGCGTGATGATGTTCTTCAGGCTCTTGCCCATCTTGCCGAACTCGCGGTTGGCATGCTGGCCATTCCATGTGAACGTCGGCTCGCCGTTGGCGTCGGCGGGACCTTCCACCACTTCGGCGGCCGGCACGTACTGGCCGCGGTCGTCGGTGTAGGCGTATGCCTGGATCATGCCCTGGTTGAACAGCTTGTGGAACGGTTCCATGGAGTCGACGTAGCCGAGGTCGAACAGCACCTTGTGCCAGAAGCGGGAGTACAGCAGGTGCAGCACGGCGTGTTCGACGCCGCCGATGTACAGGTCCACGCCGCCGGACTTGCCGGCGGTCTTGTTGTGGTCCGGACCCATCCAGTAGTCGAACTCGTCCTTCTCCACCATGTGCTTGGTGTCGGTCGGGTCGAGGTAACGCATGTAGTACCAGCAGGAGCCGGCCCAGTTCGGCATGGTGTTGGTGTCGCGGTAGTAGGTCTTCTTGCCGTCGCCCAGGTCGAGCTCGACCTTGACCCAGTCCTCGTTGCGGCTCAGCGGAGCCTCCGGGTTGGATTCGGCGTCCTCCGGGTCGAAGGTCTTCGGACTGTAGTCCGGCACGTCCGGCAGGTTGATCGGCAGCTGCTCGTCGGGAAGCAGGTGCGGGGTGCCGTCCTCGCCGTAGACGATCGGGAACGGCTCGCCCCAGTAGCGCTGGCGGCTGAACAGCCAGTCGCGCAGACGGTAGCTGACGGTGCCCTTGCCGACGCCGGCGGATTCGAGCCAGGCGTTGACCTTGTCGATGGCCTCGTCCACGCGCAGGCCGTCGAGGCTTAGGGAATCGCCCTTGGCCTTGGTCGCGTCGATGGAGGAGTTGATGACGATGCCGTCATGGGAGACGAACGGCGCCTTGCCCTCATAGTTGGCGAGGTCGTCGCCGGATTCCGGCAGCGGCTTGACGGTGTAGATGACCGGCAGGCCGAACTTGACGGCGAAATCGTAATCGCGCTGGTCGCCGCCCGGCACTGCCATGATCGCGCCGGTGCCGTAGTCCATGAGCACGTAGTCGGCGGTGAACAGCGGCAGCTTAGCGCCGGTGATCGGGTTGATGGCGTACAGGCCGGTGAACAGGCCAGTCTTCTCGCCCGCCTCGTCCACGCGGTCCTTGGCGGTCTTGGCTTCGGCGGCCAGACGGTAGGCCTTCACCGCCTCGACCGGGTTGGCATAGCCGCCCTTCCAGTCTTCGGGTACATCGGCCGGCCATTCGGCGGG
>OICB01001097.1_pt1 | contig 12292 bp, 15 predicted proteins | sample 1581121 | NCBI WGS metagenome assembly OICB01 (sample SAMEA3882544, study PRJEB24775) | human gut metagenome | biome: human-associated habitat; feature: intestine environment; material: feces | place: Netherlands | collected 2009/2010 | reverse complement strand
GCGGTCTTAATGACGGCCTCTGGGCCCGCGCACTGTACATTGTGGCTGCTTACGCCTGGTGGAACTTCGGCGCGTCCTTACTTCTTCCAGCACCTGCAGCAGCGTGAGCTGCTGTTAGGGGGTATGGGGGTCTTCCCCCATAAAGAAAATAGGGGGTTCGGGGGATTTCCCCCGATGCCCTTGCAGGGAATAAACGAATTTTAGGGGTTACCGGAACACCCTTTCCGGCGGTTTCGCTACGGTTCGGCAATTGCAATGACGGTCTTAATGACGGCCTCTGGGCCCGCACACTGAACAATGTGGCTGCTAACGCCTGGTGGAACTACGGCGCGTCCTTTTTCTATCAATTTTAGAACGACAACCAAAATGTTCCCGGTAATCCTACACCGCAGACGATTGAAACATCGTTATATCCGCCCTTATGGGTTTTGGTGAGTGGAAATAGTTCCGGTCAGGAGCTGCAAGTAGCAGGAAATGTCCGAAAGCGGCGAGGAGATAGAAGATCATGCGTATATTGAAATACGATATTGAAAAGGTGACCGGGATTCCCTGGAAGAAAAAGAAAAGTTATAGATACCTGTATCGGCTGGCCTGCCGGGAAGATGTGATTAAAAAGGCTTTTAAACGTATGAGAAAAGGGAAAACCAAGAGAAAAGACCTTCAAATGGCGGAGGAAAATCTGGATGCCTGGGTTAAGAAAATCCAGGAAATTATCCTGAATACGAAACCGGATGGATGGCAGACTGATCCCCAAAAACGATTTAAGCCAGTAAAGCATAACCCGGTAATTATTAAAGAGTTTGGAAAGACGAGGGTTGTTTATGTACCGACTATGGTGGAACTCTGGATTCAGCATGTTATTGTAATGATCCTGGAGCCGATCATAGCGGGAAGCAGTTATCCGATGAGCTTCTCATCGTTTCCCGGAAGGGGTTCCCTGAAGGGGCAGCGAGCTATCAGACGTTGGATCGAAAGTGGAAAGGGAATCAGGAACTTTGCACAGGCAGATATCCGACATTTTTATAGCCATATTCAGTATAAAATTGTTCGGAAAAAATTAGAGCGTAGAGTTAAAGATAACTTTTTCCTACATCTGATTGATGTCTGCATGACATATTTTCCTAAAGAAATGCCTTTAGGTTTCTATCTTTCTCAATGGCTTGCGAATTTCATGCTCCAGGAACTGGATTATGACATTAAATGTAAGCTGAAAATAGCACATCATGTCCGGTATATGGATAATTATACGCTGGCTGATGATAACAAAAAGAAGCTGCACCAGGCACTGCTTTACATTCGGCAGGTGCTTGGAAAGATGAGACTACGCATGAAGAGTGACTGGCAGGTGTTCCGATTTGAATACACCAAGAAAAATGGGAAGAAAACGGGGCGCTGCGTGTCGGCCATGGGCTGGCTGTTTTACCGGTCAAAAGTGTTGATCCGGAAGCGCATATTACTTCATGTAGAGCGCATAGCCCGAAAATTGCATAAAAAGGAAGAAAACGGCCAGCGGTTTCCGCTGGGGCTTTGCCGTGGTTTTGTATCGTTGCTGGGGTGGATCACACATTCAGAAACGTATGACTGGTATTTGATACATATTAAGGAATTGGTAAACGTCCGTAAAATCAAACGGATTATTTCAAAGATGACAAGGGAGGTAAATCGTCATGCAGGAATGGAAAAAAGAACTCTGCAGAGAGCAGCCTGAAACCCTTCAGGAGCTTGGAAAAGGTACTTACATTCAGAGACGCAATATCACTCCGTATGAAAGAAAAGACGGGAACGGAGAAGCTGATAAGGGTTATTCATGTGAGTACAGGATTCTTACAAAAGAAGAATATTTTGCAGCCCTGGAGCAGGAAAACAGCAATAAAAATATGCTGACTTCCATGGCCGCTCAGGCAGATATCTATGAGAAACTTATTGAGACAGAAAAAAATCAGTTAGTCATCATGCAGGCAATTGCAGATCTGTATGAAAAAGAGAATGGAGGCGTGTAATATGTTAGAACTTTATGTGACCTTAGTTAAAGCTGAAATCAGAACCCTTGACAGCGTACCGGCGGCCTTCCGGGAAAAGGTGAAAGCGGCTATTGAAGCGGAAAAACAGGAATGATAGGAAGGGAGAAGAAACATGACTCTGCTTCATATTATAGACACGCTTTGCGATGTGACAACCAAGCAGGCAGATCTCCTCCGGGAGCTGGTAACAGATCTGGAACATATGAACCAGGTTTCCGAAGAAGTAAAGAATTATTATCGGGAGAAGCTGGATTCTATCGATCAGGAAATGAACGTAGCTGAATACGGCTGCCGAGAACTTCCCTATATGGATGAAGCTCACAGAGAAATAATAAGGTAAAAACAGGTGCATCGGATATTTCCGATGTGCCTTTTTAATTGGAGGAAGATCATGCAAAAAGAGAAGTGGAAAACCATGGATGTGATCCTCGTAATCCTGGCGATATTTTTACTTGTTTTTGTGATTGTGATGATTGCTATTTACATAAGAACAGGAGGAATTCCGGATACCTTATGTACCTGCGTGTTTAGTGTATGTGGCGGAGAATGCGGAGTAATGGGCTGGATCAAAACAACGAAAGACAGACACCTTTCCAGACAGTATGAACTGGAGGATAGGGAGACAGACAAAAAAGAAAGCATGGAGGAAACGGAGAATGAGTGATATTTGCTTTGAAGGTTTAAAGATTTTGGTGATGGTGGCGGTGCTGGTATTAACCAGATATGTACTTCCCTGGGTAAAAAGCAAGGCTGATTCCGAGAAGTTGAACCTGGTGGCTCAGTGGGCGTATAAAGCGGTTTTAATGGCCCAGCAGACCATGAAAGCCACTGATGGAAAAGAGAAAAAAGCCATCGTTACGCAGTTTTTAAAAGAGCTTCTTCAGGAGAAGAACATCGCACTTTCGGACACGCAGATTGAGATCCTGATTGAAGCCGCAGTAAAACAGATGAAGATTCAGGAAAATGCAGGAATTGTGATTGAAGCAACGGATGATGTGGAGGTGTAGTTGAAATGGGAGTAAGAGTTGGAAGTGCAAGAAGCAATGAAAATGGCGGAGTAAATGGTGGCAAGGCAGGCGATCAGACTGGCAGAGAGGTCTCAACGCAGCCCTGGTATTTGCATTCAAAGGGTTGGATTGTTATTAGAGCAAAGTCACCTGCAGTCCGGGAGGCAATCGCTAAAAATATGGAAGCCGCCTGCCAGAATAACAATATCGGTTATTGCCAGGGACACAGAGGAACGGCAACGGCGGCAGCGAAGCCATATACTTACGATCTTTCCAAGGTGAATACAGCCGTGGAAACAGACTGCTCTGAATTGGTACGTTGCTGTGTGCTTTATGCTGGAATTCATGTGAATAGTTTCAGCACAGCGAATGAGGTGGCAGCACTGAGGCAGACTGGCCAGTTTGATATCCTGGAAAAAGATGAGTATTGCAAAGCTTCAGACTATTTGTTACGAGGAGATATCCTGGTCACAAAGACGAAAGGCCACACTGCGGTTGTTCTGGACAATGGCTCCAAGAGCAGCCAGAATAAAAAAGTTGAAGCAGCTCAGAAAAAGGATGTATCTATCAGTGGAACCTATAAAACCACGGCAGATCTGAATTTGAGAGCGGGAGCCGGTACAACAAAAGATATTCTGGTTACAATTCCGAAGGGAGCAGCGGTCTCCTGTTATGGATATTACAGCCTGTACAACGGAAAGCCATGGTATTATGTAAAGACTACTGTGAAGGGAGTAGCTTACACGGGCTTCTGTAGCAGTGCGTATTTAAAACGTTAGATAAATGAAGGCTCTGGGAGTACGAGCTCCCGGAGCATCCTGATTTCATGCCCCTTAAAATTGAAATCAGGAGGACATAATGAATAGTTTTATTGCATGGATCGGTGGAAAGAAATTACTGAGAAAAGAGATCGTAAAAAGGTTTCCAGAAGAAGGATTTACACGGTATGTAGAGGTTTTTGGCGGAGCTGGCTGGGTTCTTTTTGAAAAGGAGCAGGGAAGAACTGGAGGTGTTCAACGACCGTGACAGCAACTTGATTAACCTGTATAGGTGCATCAAGTATCATTGCGGAGAACTGCAGAGAGAGCTGGAATGGCTGACTATATCGCGGGAACAGTTCTTTGACAGCAAGAGCCAGCTTGACAGTCAGGGACTTACGGATATCCAGAGAGCGGCGCGGTTCTTTCATATTATTAAGGTGAGCTTCGGGTCGGACCGCAGAACCTTCGGAACGAATAAAAAGAACCTTGCTAATGCTATTGAGTACCTTCCCCTTATTCAAAAGAGGCTTCAGGGTGTTGTAATCGAGAACAAGGACTTTGAAAACCTGATTCGGGTTTATGATAGACCAGGGGCACTCTTTTATCTTGATCCGCCTTATCATGGGACGGAAAAATATTATGAGGGAAGCTTCACCGAAGCGGATCATGAGCGTTTAAAAGCCGTTTTAAGCAGTATCAAAGGCCGTTTTATCTTATCTTATAATGATGATACTTACGTCAGAGAACTGTATAAGGGTTACAATATCGAAGAAATAAGCCGGAATAACAGCCTGGCGGGTAAGACGAAAACTTCGCAATTCAAGGAATTGATAATCAGGAATTACGAAAAATAACGTATTTCGTTATAATATAACAAAATGACTTTTAAAGAGTGCCCTCGTGCTAGAATAACCAGCAAAGGGGCATGGATATCATGATTAAAATTCATTTATCACGGCTTCTTGGAGAAAAAAGGTGGACGCAGAAAGATCTTGCAGAAGCCACTGGAATCCGGCCAAGTACAATCAACGAATGGTATCACGAATTCGTAACCCGTATAAACCTGGATCACGTTGACAAGATTTGTGAAGTATTAGAGTGCGATATTTCAGATCTAATTGAATATGTACCGAATCAGCACAAAATCACGGGAAAAGATCTGATTGTTGAAGAGCATGGAAACCGAAAGCCGAAGAAAAAGCAGTAGAAAAAGGACGTTTTGGAGGGTATTTTACAGCCCTTTAAAACGTCCTTTTTCTGTTTTTAAAATAGGTTTTTGCAAATGACGCGAAAACATTTTGCATTTTGCGCGAAAAGCTACAGGGATCACTCCACAATTGGTCTGGTGATCACTACGGACGGAAGTATCGGAGAACTCCCCAGAAGCAATTATCTCGGAGCGGAAGAGAAGACGATTCTGGCACTGAAAAAGTCCGGAAAGCCATTCTTAGTGCTGGTTAACAGTCAGAAACCTTATTCAGAGGAGACCAGACAGGTAGCGGAAGAGATCGGCAGCAAATACGATGTTTCTGTAATGCCGGTGAACTGCGAACAGTTAAAAAAAGAAGACATACACCGGATCTTGGAGAAAATTTTATATGAATTCCCGCTGACAGCGGTAGAGTTCTATTTTCCCAAATGGATGGATATGCTTCCCATAGACCATGCTGTAAAACAGGACCTGTTAAAGCAGATTCGGGAGTTGATGAATCATTATGACAAAATCCGGGATGTGGCGGAACAGCCGGTGCAGCTGCAGGGGGATTATGTAAGAAGCTGTAAAATGGATCCAATCCAGTTGTGGAGCGGGATCGTTCAGATACAGGTAGGAATCGATGACAGATATTATTACGAAATGTTGTCCGGAATGCTGGAGGAAGATGTGGAAGATGAGTACCAGTTGTTACATAAATTAAAAGAGCTGGCAGGGATGAAAAAAGAATATACCAAGGTGCAGGATGCATTGACCATGGTGAAGATCAAGGGCTATGGTGTGGTGACGCCGGACAGAGAAGACATTGCGCTGGAAAAGCCGGAACTGATCCGCCACGGCAATAAATTCGGTGTCAGGATCAAGGCAAGCAGCCCATCCATACATATGATCCGTGCCAATATTGAGACGGAGATTGCTCCCATTGTAGGCACTGAACAGCAGGCACAGGATCTGATCCGTTTTATCGATCAGGCGGAAGCGGAACAGGGCATCTGGGAGACCAACATCTTCGGTAAGACGGTGGAACAACTGGTGGATGACGGCATTACCACGAAAGTTGCTTCTATTGGCGAAGAGAGCCAGTTAAAGCTTCAGGATACCATGCAGAAGATCGTAAACGACAGTAATGGTGGAATGGTTTGTATTATTATCTAATAGTTCAGACATCATCTGCATATCAGACAAATCATGCTTGCATGAATTTGACTGATTGACAGATGATGGGCTGAACGGAATAGTTGCCATTGCTTTTTTCCCATTCCTTTTGTATAATACCTTTGTTGACTTTGCTTTATTTTTTGGAAAAACAGGAAGAATATTTGCTAAATTGCATGAAAATACAGTAAAACGGAGGATATAGATGAATCGGGTATATGCAAAATTACAAAACTGCTATGAATGTGTGAGAAAAAAGACAGATTTCGTACCTAAGGTGGCAATCGTCTTAGGTTCGGGCTTAGGTGATTATGCGGAGCAGATCCGTGTGGTGACGGAGATCCCTTATGCCGAGATCGAGGGATTCCCCGTCTCCACCGTACCGGGACATGCCGGTAAATTTATCTTCGGTTATCTCGATGAGATCCCGGTGGTATGTATGAAGGGAAGAGTGCATTATTACGAAGGCTATGATGTAACGGATGTGGTACTTCCCACCAGACTGATGAAGCTGTTAGGGGCAAAGATCCTGTTCCTGACCAATGCGGCAGGCGGCGTGAACACTTCTTTTCATGCCGGTGATCTGATGCTGATCAGAGATCACATTTCCGTATTTGCTCCCAATCCCCTGATCGGTGCCAATATCGACGAGCTGGGACTGCGTTTCCCGGATATGAGCCATGTCTATGATAAGGATTTACAGCAGATCATCCGCGAGACTGCGAAGGACAACGGCATCTATCTGCAGGAGGGGATTTATACCCAGCTGACCGGACCTTCTTTTGAATCTCCGGCAGAGATCCGCATGCTCCGGGCACTTGGCTGTGACGCGGTAGGTATGAGTACAGTAGTGGAAGCGATTGCAGCCAATCACATGGGAATGCGCATCTGCGGCATTTCCTGTATCAGCAATCTGGCGGCCGGAATGACGGATCAGCCCCTGAACCATGAAGAAGTGCAGGAAGCTGCGGATATGGCAGCACCCAGATTCAAGAAGCTGGTAACGGAATCCGTGAAGAGATTTGTATAGACAGGCAAAAGGAGATAAGGATGAACTTGATCTCAGAGACAGAAGAAACAGAACTGGTGAGACTGGCATTAGAAGCCAGAAAGCTGGCTTATGCTCCTTATTCCGGCTATACAGTGGGAGCAGCACTGCTTGCTGTGGACGGACACAGATATCTGGGCGGCAATATTGAAAATGCTTCCTACGGAGCCACCAACTGTGCGGAGCGCACTGCCTTTTTCAAGGCTGTCAGTGAAGGAGAGCGGACGTTTACCGCTATCGCCATTGCCGGTGGAACCGTAGGAGAGGATCCCGTGGAATATGCCTATCCCTGTGGTATCTGCAGACAGGTGATGCAGGAATTTTGCACGGATGATTTTGTGATCTATGTGGTAAAAAACGAACAGGATTATCAAAGCTATACATTAAAAGAATTACTTCCCTATGGATTTGGAGGAGATGCGATCAGATGAATATCAGATTATACAATGCACGAATTCTCACCATGGAGCCCGGCAGAGAAGTCTTCTATGGTGAAGTATGGATAAAAAATGACAAGATCGCCTACGTGGCGGAACAGAAAGAATTAGCGGAGGAATGGGACAGATCCCAGTTCCCGAGAATTGCCTGGGACATTGAACTGGACTGCAAGGGAAATCTTCTGATGCCCGGATTTAAAAATGCGCACACCCATTCCGGTATGACATTCTTACGTTCTATGGCGGACGACATGCCCTTAGACCAGTGGCTGAACAAGCAGGTATTTCCTTTAGAGGCAAAACTGACCGGAGAGGATATCTATGACCTGACCAGACTGGCGGTATTGGAATATCTGACTTCCGGTGTGACATCTATTTTTGATATGTATCTGACTCCGGATACCATTGCAGAAGCCTGCCTGGATACGGGCATGCGCTGTGTACTGGTATCGGGACTGAACAATTTCAGCTCTTCCCCGAAGCAGGTAGAAGAAGAATTCTTAAAATGGAATAAGAAGAATTCCCTGATCAGTTACCAGCTTGGCTTCCATGCGGAATATACCTGCTCCAAAGAACTGCTTCGGAAAGTGTCGGAAATGGCACACCATTACCGGACACCGGTATATGCCCATATCTCCGAGACAGAGAAGGAAGTGGAAGAGTGTAAGGCACGCTACGGCATGACACCGCCCATGTTCTTAGACTCTCTGGGAATGTTCGACTACGGCGGAGGCGGTTTCCACTGTGTCCATGTGACAGATCAGGATCTGGATGTCTTCCGCAGACATCGTATGTATGTGATCACGAACCCCGGATCCAACACGAAGTTAGCCAGCGGCATTGCACCCATTGCCGATTACGTGCGTCATAAGATCCCGGTGGCAATCGGAACCGACGGACCTGCCAGCAACAACTGTCTGGATATGTTCCGTGAGATGTTCTTAGTTACCGGCTTAAGCAAGCTATTAGAGAAGGATGCTGCCAGCATGGATGCCATGGAGGTATTGAAGATGGCAACGGTGAACGGTGCTAAGGCAATGCGACTGAACCGGGCAGATGTTCTGGCAAAGGGCAAATACGCAGACCTTATCATGATCGATCTGCATCAGCCCAACATGCAGCCAATACATAACATTCCCAAGAATCTGGTTTACAGCGGCAGTAAGTCCAATGTCTGCATGACCATGATCGGTGGCAAGATCCTGTACCGTAACGGAGAGTTCAACGTAGGAGAGGATCCGGAGCGCATTTACGCCAAGTGCGAAAAAATCGTAAAAAGACTGTTGACTGAGTAAGCAAAGAACTCAGAAGACATAGAAACGGAGTTCCCCGTGCGGCTCCCAGAATACTTAGGAGGGAAAAGATGTTAGAAAAAATCTTCAAACTGAAGGAAAACAACACCACGGCAAAAACAGAGATCATTGCCGGACTGACCACATTCATGACCATGGCTTATATTATAGCCCTGAATCCGAACCTGCTGACTGGTTTTGGCAAGGATACCATGCCGGAACTTTGGAACGGTGTTTTCCTGGCAACCTGTATTGCATCCGCAATCGGTACCATCGTAATGGCATTTCTGGCAAATAAGCCGTTTGCCATGGCACCCGGAATGGGACTGAACAGTTTTTTCGCAGTCGTAGTAACCAATATCGTAGCCCTTACCGGAATGACCTATGTAGCATCCTTCCAGTCGGCTCTGTGCATTGTACTGATCGAAGGTATCGTGTTCCTGGTTCTCTCCGTACTGAACATTCGTGAGAAGATCGTGGATGCCATTCCCCTGGGCGTGCGCCTCGGTATTGCACCTGCCATCGGTCTGATGCTGTTAAACATCGGTGTAGGCTCCAATGCAGGTGTCTATTCCGAGAACGGCGGACCTTTCTATGCTATGAGAGACTTCTTCGGTGCACTGACACCTTCACTGGCTAAGACAAATATGGGTTCTGGCTATTCCGCAATGGTTCTGTCCGTTGTCACCATGTTCGTAGGTCTGTTTGCTATTGTTGTTCTGACACAGAGAGGTGTTAAGGGTGCTGTATTACTGGGTATGCTGATCTCCAGCATCATCTACTGGGCAGGAGAGGCTATCTTCCTGGGAACCAATCCCTTTGCTTCTCTGGCAACCGCATCCTTCGTACCTGCTTTCGGAGATATGGCTTCCACCACACTGTTTAAGTTTGACTTCCGGGGATTTGCAGAGATTGGCTGGTTTACCGCCATCACTCTGATCATTACCTTCTGTATCATTGATATGTTCGATACCATCGGTACTCTGGTAGGAACCGCAAGCCGTGCGGGAATGCTGGATAAAAATGGCAAAATGCCGAATATGAAGCAGGCACTTTTATCTGATGCAGTAGGTACAGTAGCAGGTTCCTTAACCGGTACTTCCACTGTTACCACCTTTGTAGAGTCTGCATCCGGTGTAGAAGCAGGCGGTCGTACCGGCCTGACTGCACTGACTACCGGTATCATGTTCCTGGCATGTATCTTTATTGCACCCATCGCCGGAATCATTCCTGCGGCAGCTACTTCTTCCGCACTGATCTATGTGGGTGTACTTATGGTAGCAGGTCTTAAGAATGTAGATTTCGATGACATCTGCCAGTCACTTCCCGTGGCTCTGATGATGATCGCCATGCCGATCTCCGGATCCATCGGACATGCCATCGGCCTTGGGCTGATCACCTATACTGTGATCAAGGTATTTACCGGTAAGGCAAAGGATGTTTCTGTACTTACCTATGTATTATCACTGATCTTCCTGTTAAAGTTCTTTATTGTCGCATAAAGAATTTTGATATAATAAGAAATAGAAAAAAAGGTCAGAATATGGGGCGGGCACTGCACGGGTGGTGCCTGCTTTCTTATATCCGGAAAAGTGAGAAATAATATGGAGTTTGTTGTATTTACAGGTGTATTGCTTTTTATATTTTTATTCATGATCGTACAGGAACTTATGCAGGCAAAAAAAGAGGAAAAAATATTCCGGAACTCTCTCTTGGAAGATTACGGAAAAGAACCGCCGAAGGAATATTCGCTGGAGAGATTTGCAAGGCTTGGCAGTTATCTGGAACGACATAAGGAAGAGAAACAGTTAGATGATATCACATGGAACGATCTGGGAATGGATGAGGTATTCTGCCGGATCGACCGGACATTGTCAGCGGCAGGAGAGGAATACCTGTATTTTACCCTCCGGAATATCTTCTGCGGGAAGGAAAAGCTGGACCATTTGGAGGAAGTGACCGGATGGTTTTTGGAGCAGGATGATACCAGGATCCGGGTACAACTGTTACTGAAAAAATTGGGGCATCTCGGGAAATACTCTCTCTATGATTATCTGGATAATCTCGACTATCTGGGAGAGCGTAACAATCGGAAGATCCTGCTTGGAAATATTCTGTATCTGCTGTTTGCCTCACTTTTATTCGTGCAGCCGGCGGTAGGGATCCTTGGGATCGTGGTGTGTATGCTGGGACATATATTGACATACTTTCGTGAGAAAAAAGTGATCGAACCGTATATTACAAGCTTCGCCTATGTGCTTCGCATGATCGATGTCTGTGAGGAACTGGGCAGACAGAAGATCCCGGTGTATAAAAAAGAATTGGAGGATTTAAACGAGGCGCTGAAAAGCCTGCGGGAATTAAAACGGGGTTCCTTTTGGGTAATGGCAGGAAATCAGGGGAAGATCGGCGGGAATCCGTTAGATATTATAGCGGATTATCTGCGGATGATATTGCATCTGGATATCTGGCAGTTTAATCTCATGCTTCGGAAATTAAGACTAAAGACCAATGAGGTGGACAGATTGTTAGGGATCACCGGCTATCTGGATATGGCAATCTCGGTGGGAGGCTTCCGCAGGTCCTTAGAGGGTTACTGTATTCCACAGCTGGAAGAAAATGCGAATAAGGTGTATCTGCATATGGAAGGCGGATGGCATCCGCTGCTTACGCATCCTGTGAAAAACAGTATCCGGGCAGACAGAGGTGTGCTGCTTACTGGCTCTAATGCCTCCGGAAAATCCACATTTTTAAAAATGGTGGCAGTAAATGCCGTTCTGGCACAGACGATTCATACCTGTACAGCGGAAAGCTATCACGCTCCGGTATTTCGAATCTTTTCTTCCATGGCGCTGCGGGATAGTATACAGAACGGCGAGAGCTACTATATTGTGGAGATCAGGTCCCTTAAAAGGATCCTGGATGCAGCACAGACAGAGACGGCTCCGGTGCTTAGTTTCGTGGATGAAGTTCTGCGGGGAACCAATACCGTGGAACGTATTGCCGCAGCTACGCAGATATTGATACATTTGTCTGAAAGCGGAGTGCTTTGTTTTACTGCGACCCACGATATCGAAATGACGGAACTATTGAAAGACTGTTATGACAATTATCATTTTGAGGAAGTGATCCGGGACGGCGACATCAGTTTCCCTTATGAACTGTTACCTGGGAGGGCAGGCACTAGAAATGCGATCCGGTTGCTGGCTCTCATGGGATACGACAAAGAGATCACGGAGAGAGCTGCGACGCAGGCGGAAGACTTTATACAGACAGGAAAATGGTCGGTGCAGACTCTTTTGGTATAGAGTAAAGTTTTTGTCAGTTGAATAAAAGAAAAAAAGAGAGTACCAACATC
>OICB01001095.1_pt1 | contig 12303 bp, 10 predicted proteins | sample 1581121 | NCBI WGS metagenome assembly OICB01 (sample SAMEA3882544, study PRJEB24775) | human gut metagenome | biome: human-associated habitat; feature: intestine environment; material: feces | place: Netherlands | collected 2009/2010 | reverse complement strand
GCAAGTATCGAAGAAACGCGTACCTTTGCAAATGACTAAAAGAATCGATCGTTTAAACTAGTCGTTTATATCCCATAAAAGATTGTCAAGCATCAAGGTTTTTAACTATATATAATGTACAGGCGTACATTAAAATAATGTAAACCTATCAAAGCATAAGATCTGAATCAAGCTTCCTCTTTGACACAAAAGTACTGATAGTACCGCTAGCTTCGGGTTATAGGTATTTTATAGGTTCACCCGATAATCATTGGGGGTATCTTCAGGCTCATCTATATTTCAGCCGGCAGCCTAAGACAAGTCGACCTACAGAAATATAGAAGTCGGCCAACAGATGAGATCATGGGATAACCATTGCCATATAAATCGCTGTCTTATATCCTGTTAATCAACAGGCCAACTCACTTGAGAAAGGTTTCCCAAGTGAATAACTAACCACTTCCAGACTCGTAAGCTTACGGCTACCCCCAGCCGTAAGTTATTCACTTGACAAGCCGTAAGTTATTCACCTGACAAGGCATAAATTATACATTAACCGTCTCTCCCCCGATGGTTATCGGGAAATGGCAGAGGAACTATAGATACAAGTGACACATTTGTCTTTTTGACAACTTGTAATCTGAAGTCCCGGAGAATCGATTATTCCGTACCCAAGTGCGTCTCGCTTCCAAATTCGAGAGAAAAAAACAGCAATTCTCTGTTTGATAGCTGTTTGCTAAAAAACGGCCTTTCGTTCCAGCCGAAATAATTCACCCTAGTTCATGTTTTACGGTCGTAAGGCGGTAATAATGCCCAACGCTACCGCATGTGAGGGCCGATACCTATATATGTGTAGGCTTACGCCACTATATGTGTAGCTTGACGCGACTATATGTGTGGGTTAACACTGCTATATGTGTGAGCTGATACAGCCATATGTGTAGGTTGATACGTATATATTCGTTAAAAAGCGACGCTTATCGTGTTAAAAAGCGGTTGTGGCAGCTTGTTCGCGCTCCCCGTTTACGCTCGTTGGCTTTTATAGCCAGAGAGCCGTGTCGTGAAAAAGAAGGTATTTCAATCAAAAAGATACCTTTCACGCCAAACTCGAAGCACAGGATCTCAATCCACCGCCCACTCTTTCATCTCATACATATCCTTATATTCTTCCCAATCCGGATCCATCTCGGTATAAATAGAGATGGGCAGTAACTCGAAAGGAGCCAAGGCCTCATTCAAGCGTTCGCCGAATACACGCACGGTACGTGTGTAAAACACCCAGACCTTCTCTCCTCCTCCGGTATAGACACCCGTCAGGATAGCCAGCTTGTCTTTCTTTTCCATCGCCTTACGAAGCGCTTCCTCCACGGCCTCCATTTTCTCGCCAAGGTCATCGCTAGGAAGGCCTCTCCCATCTCCCTCGTATTTCCAAGTGATCTCGACACGTTCCTTGAACTTACCGGATTCGGTGAACTCATTCAACTCGTCCCGCCCGTAAACGGTAATCATTTGCCCTGACTCGTTTTCCGAGAGAGCCGTAAACCATACATCGCTTAATCTCATATTTATATTTTCTATTTATCTATAAGTATTCCTTACTGACTTTACCGGGTAAAAATACGACAAAAAAGGCTGCGTCCGGTGAAGATACAGCCTTTTTATATTTCTCGACGGAAATTTATTATCTCTTTCCTAATCTATGATCCATAATGGCGTAATGGTATTCCCCATAATTCTTCAATTGATCCACGATCTCTTTAGCCGTAGATTCTTCCTCTACTTGCTCGCGTACGAACCAGAACAAGAAATCACGGGAAGCATGATCCTTATCAGCCTCGGCGATATCAACCAATTTGTCGATCAACTCTGATACATAGCACTCGTGTTTGTAAACATGCTCGAATACCTCCAACGGATTTCCCCAGCCTGTCGGAACCACGTTGATCTGGCCGATCGTAATATCGCCGCCACGATCCAAGGCGTAATCGATCAACTTATGAGCATGCTCCAATTCCTCAGCCGCTTGTTTCTTCATCCAATGGGCGAAACCGTTCAACCCTGCTTTCTGGAAATACACGGACATTGACAAATACAAATTCGAAGACCACATCTCCGCATTAACTTGGGCATTGAACGCCTCTGATAAATTTCTACTTAAGATCATAATTTTATCATTGTTTAAAAATGTTGAAGTATTATCCGTTCACGAAATTTCACTATGCAAATATAAATAAAAGTAGGATTCCTTATCTCATTTCCGCCCTTAGATATTGGCTACTTTCGAAAATTTTTCTAACTTACGCCCTTATTTGATAAACATCATGCAATACACCGACAAATATCGATCTCCCTTGGGAGAAATAACCCTAGCCAGCGATGGCGACCACCTGACAGGATTATGGTTCGACGGGCAAAAATATTTTGCCGCCACTTTATCGGCGGAACACCAAGAAAGAGAACTGCCGATATTCGAGTTAACCAAAGAGTGGCTGGATAGCTATTTCATGGGTAAGATTCCCAGCTTCACCCCTCCTATCCATCTGGAGGATACGCCTTTCCGACTTGCGGTATGGGACTTATTGAGCAAAATACCTTATGGCGAAGTCGTAACCTACAAGGAGCTCGCCGGGGAAATCGCCCGGCAAAAAGGTATCCCGAGCATGTCTACGCAAGCGATCGGAGGAGCGGTAGGCCATAACCCGATCAGTATCATCATCCCCTGCCACCGTGTCGTAGGCAGCGATGGCAGCCTAACCGGATACGCCGGAGGTATCGACAAAAAAAGGAGCCTGCTTACAATCGAATGGGCCAAAGGATTCTAAAACCGTATCAGTATGCGCACATTTCGTTCTATCGATGAATTGGTTCGTACGCTCGACCGAGAGAGGGAACTGCTACGTGAGATGTTTCATAAACGGACCTCCCTTTCTTTCAAATACGATTTCGCGGTGGAGCTGACCGATTATAAGGAGGAGCGGGTACAGAGCTTAATCAATCACGGAGTGATACGTAGTAGCGGCGATTTCTTGGAGATGGAAGACATTTACCTAAAGTTCTTCGAGGAGGTGCTGCAAGTGAACGAAGAGGTGAATGTAGCCTATATACAAGGACATCTCAGCAAGCTGAACGAGCAGATAGAGTATTATCTGAAAGAGAATAACGAGAGGCGGCGATATAACTACCATAATGACGTGCGCCGTACGCTCAAGAACATAGCGCTCACCACGGTACGCAACGTGATCGACCTGAAGCGGAATCTGGACAGCACGTATAAGAACGAGCCGAACTATCAGATAAAGAAAGTAAAACTGCAACGACTGGGCGAGAAACTGAAGAATATCATCCAACTCATCAACAAGTGCGAAAATGCGATCGATAAAGATCAATTGCTCTTCTTCCGCAAGGCAATGGATGCCCAGATGCGTGCCACGGTGAGCGACGTGAAGTTGCAACTCATCGACTCCTCCCACAACCTCATGGAGATACAGCGGCAAATCGTTCATTACCTCAACATGATCGAATACCAAAATCGAATCTTCGAGAAAGTACGCAAGCTGAAGTATCTTAAAGAGCAATTCCTGCTGGAGGAGAATACGAATATCAAGCAAGTGCTGGCTGAACGTAACCATGTGTGGATGGAGCCGCAACCTAGTTATCGCATCAAACTTTCAATAGATTACCTGCGCAATTCGGACGAAGCGCTGACACTTATCAAGAAACTCGCCACTAAGCTTAAAAGGCGTGACGATAAATCGAGAGACGTAGCGGAAGCAATACCTACCGAATATCTGGAAGGTAAGGCGGAAGTGATCGATCAAGTGAACTTGAGGGAAGTGTACAACTCGTTTGTGGCTTCCGGCGAGCATCTTTTCGCTTTTGTCATGAATTACGCTTATAAGAATGCGGTAAGTACAGAAGACAAGCTCGTCTTTTTCTGCCAGATAGCCTCTGAATATGCCGAAGATTTGAACTTTTCCGACCGTTACGAATGTAAGGGACAGGTAGAGTATCCCTTAGTTTTCCCTAAATAATTCATCAACCATGAAATATACCGAAGAAATATACAGTACATTGAGCCATGGCGGATTTATCTCGTCCAATAGCCTTTCGCCCGCAGTCCGTCGCTACTACGATGCCATCGAAGAGGAGTTGACCGACTATTATGAATATTATAAAGGCATAGGTTTCTATCTTGAAAGCGGCAATGGCTACTACTTTTTCGCACGTAAAGAAAGCAAGGCGGATATAGATCGTAAACTCGAAGCCGCCGCTCGCTGGATAGATTATCTCTGCTTCTTGAAAACCTACAATTCAGCCTTCGGCCCCGGTTTCGTATTCAGCAAGTCGGACATAGTGACACAAATACGTACCGAAATCGAGCTGAAGGAGCAAGCCAAGGAACTCTTTAGCGACAAGAAAGGTTTCGAGGAAATCGTTGATAAGCTCATCAATGAGTTAAAGACTATGGGATTTATAGAGTATGAAGACGAGGACGAAGGCACTTGGAAGGTACTAACGGCTTTTCATTATATAGAAGAGTTGGTAGATTGTATTAACATAACAGAAGAGGGACAAGATGAGATACCTGAATAAAATAGTTTTCCTGAATAGTGCGCATATCCCTTATTCCGAGATTCAACTGGACGGAAACGTGCATTTCATTGGTACGCAGGGTGTAGGAAAGAGTACGCTGCTCCGGGCTATTCTTTTCTTTTACAACGCCGATAAGCTGAGGCTAGGCATACCCAAAGAGAAAAGAAGCTACGATGAGTTCTACCTTCCTTATGCCAACTCATTCATCGTCTACGAGGTGATGCGTGAAAACGGCCCTTATTGCGTGATGGCTTTCAAGCAACAAGGGCGTGTGGCTTATCGATTTATTGACGCACCCTATCAGTCGTCATGGTTCGTCAACGAGCGTCGTGAGGTTCGTGCTGATTGGATCTCTATTCGCAAAGCCATTGGCACAGAGACGCAAATCAGTCGTATCGTCGTTTCTTATCAAGAGTTCCGGGATATTATTTTCGGCAACAATCGTCGTCCCGATCTCATAGGTTTCCGTAAATACGCTATCGTAGAAAGCCCCAATTATCAGAATATCCCCCGAACCATACAGAATGTGTTCCTCAACTCCAAGCTGGATGCCGATTTCATCAAGGACACGATAATCCGCTCCATGAATGAGGAAGAGGTGAATATAGACCTTGATGTCTACCGTAACCATACGAAAGATTTCGAACAGAATTACAATGACGTTACGCTTTGGCTGGACAATGAAAAACCCGGAGGGTCGCCGGTACAAAGACAAGCCGGGAAAGTGATGCAAAGCTATCGCTACTTATTGTACATGGATAGCCACATAGCCAAGGGACGTGCCGAATTATGCTATGCAGAGAAATCAGCCTTGAAGCAGCGCCCATTAATTGACGAGGAAATATCCAGACACAAAACCGAGCTGGAACGTGTACATCGCTTACAAAGTGAGGAGACAAAGAAATACCAAGAGGGACGGGACAAATTGATAAAAGAGAAAGGCTCGGTTGATGCCGACTTAAAACGTGCCAAGCAGAAACAGCTGGAGTACGAGCAGATGAACATTACCGAAATAATTCGCAGGGTAGAGCAGAAAAGTGCGGTTACCGATGAATTAACACGCCAACAGCAACGGAGGCAGGAACTCACACGTGCCTACGATGATGTCATAGCCAAATACAGCGCACTTATAGAACGGGTAGATACCGACTTTCGAGCCTTTGAGAATGCGCAACACGCATTGGTGAACGAAAGGGAATATGCGACAAATAAGCAGAACGAGAGCTTGATGCAGACACGGCGCAATGAAGAGAACGAGGTATATACGCGTTTTGAGGAGAAATCGCAACTCTCGGCAGACAAACTCCAGCAACTACGAGAGGAGAAATCGCAACAAAACAATGAGTTGCTACGGATAGCCCACGAAGCTCCCTATAAAGAAGAACATGCCAAAGCCGACGAGGAACTGAACAAACTGAATACTCGTGCGCAGGAGTTGAAAATGTCCATTCAGCAACTCTCTACGCAAGCTGTAAGCCTGCGTCAAGAGGCTGGAATGAAGTTACGGGAATTGGAGTTGGCACAGGCTCAGCCTCTCGCTAACGCACAAAAAGAGAAGCAAGAGATAGAGGAACAAATAGCCCGGCTGGAGTCGCTCATCGAACGGCGCAAAGGTTCGCTGGCCGAATGGCTGGACAGGAACAAACCCGCATGGAAAGATACGATCGGAAAAATAGCCGATGAAGAGAAAATACTTTATCGCAATGACTTGGCGCCGCAGGTAACCAACCAAGGGGAGGCTTCCTTGTATGGCGTGCAAATAGACCTTACGGCATTGGAACGCAATTTCCGTACCCCCGAGGAATTGAAAGCAGAACTGGCCATATACCAAGGAGCATTGTCACAGTGCGTCAAGCGGATCAATATGCTACACCAAGAATTGGCAGAGCAAACGGAGGCTTTGAAGAAACAATACAACAAGCGCTTGCGTGAGATAACAGACCGACAGCGTCTGCAAGAATCCGAACAACTTCAGCTTCCCGCATTCATCAAGAACGCCATGGCACAATCCGCCTCATGGCAAAAGAAGACGGACGATTGGCGTGAACAGCGTATGGTTGAAATCCGGATGAAACAGAACGATACGGCTCATCGACTGGCGCTTTGCGAGGAAGAGATAAAGAAGTTGAAGGCTGATCGTGCGCATCGTCTTAAGGTATGCGAGAAAAGTTACAAAGAGAAGAAGCTCCGGCTGGAACAGGAACTGAATAACTACCGCAACAGTATCGAGACAGAAATAAAACTTCACAAGCAGCAATCGCTGGAACGCCGTAAAGAACTGGAGGCTTCCCAACAAGCGGAGCTTAGCGGAAAAGGCGCCGACACGGCAGCCATCGGAAAATATGACGCACGCATCCTGCAGATTCAAAAAGAGCTGGCTTACATCGAGAAACATTTCCCCGACACCATCCGCTATCAAAAGGACAAAGAGGAACTTTTTGATCGTGAACCACAACTTCGCAGTAGAAAGAAGATGCTTGAGGATGAATTGGCCACGCTTGAAGAACGTTTCACTTTGCGTAGCGAGAAACTGAACATACAAGAAAAACATCAGCAAGCCTTATTAGGCAAGGGCATCGAAACAAAGAGAAGCTTGGAGGAAGGTTTGGCACAGGCCGCCAAATTTCACGAAGACTCCACTTTCTGCCCACCCGAAGTAGTAGTGACCGAAGAGAGGCAGACCTGGAAGAGTTGCGCAGAGTTGGTGCAAGAGTTGAAAGACCATATCACCGGCCGCATGAAACAATTGGAAGAATTCAAACGGATGGTTAATCTGTTTAAAAGCAACTTCTCGGCCAAGAACACGTTCAGTTTCCGCACCGATCTGTCTACGGAGGAAGACTATCTGGATTTTGCCTCCAACCTCTGCGAGTTTGTGGATAATAATAAGATCCTCGATTTTCAGAAACAAATCAGCGAACGCTATACACACATCATTCAGCGCATCTCCAAAGCGGTAGGCGAGCTTACCCAGAATGAAGGTGAGATACATCGTACCATAGGCAATATCAACAAGGATTTCGAGCGCCGTAACTTTGCGGGAGTGATACGCAAAATAGAACTCCGTGCACAACCCAGCAGCGACCGACTGATGCAACTCCTCAAGGAAATAAAGAAATTTTGCGATGAGAACGAATTCAATATGGGTGAAGTAGACCTCTTCTCGCAAATGGATCTGCGCGAGGTCATCAACAGGCAGGCCGTGCGCTATTTGCTCAACCTCATGAAGGAATTGCAAAATGAACCGTCCCGTAAGCGGTTGCTGCTCACCGATACGTTTAAACTGGAGTTCCGCATCACGGAGAATGACAACGATACGGGATGGGTAGAAAAGATATCAAATGTAGGTTCGGATGGAACGGACATCCTGGTAAAGGCCATGGTGAACATTATGCTCATCAATGTCTTCAAAGAGAAAGCCTCACACAAGTTTGGAGAGAGCTATCGCTACACATATTTGTTGGGTAAGGACAGTGGAGCCAACACCAAAGTTACGCCATTATTGAAATATGATAATTAATGTTAGGAACCATGATTGATAGAGAACAGAATTTACGTTTGGGCGATGCCCGTAAACTGTCGCAAATGATGCAAGGCGAGAGCGTGCCCTCTTCCGGGCTTTCCAAACAGATGGCAGAAGAACTGCTCTCCGAGGATTTGATTTGGCAGCAAGTCTATGGTAGCAGAAGAAAATTCAAACTGAGAGACGCAAATGCGTTATCTATCTATTTAGCACAGCGATATGGGATACAAGTCTCGCTGGATGAGTGGATCAAGGTAATGGAGAGTGGCGAAACGGTGAGCCGTGCCAGACAAGTAGAAGTTACATCACGTTCTAAGGCGAAAAGTACCCGTAGTTTTACCGGATTCCTCGTTAAAAGTTATCAGCCCATTGAAACGTCGCTGTATGGAGAACCGCTGCTAATCAACCCTCCGCAGGGACTCTCTCTCTTTATAGAAGATTTCACGCATTTCCGCTTGGCGGATGATGTTACGGTGGTAGGTATCGAGAATGGAGAAAACTTCCAGCATATAGAGCAGATGAGGCATTTGTTCAAAAATATCAAGGTATTATTTGTCTCTCGTTATCCCCAGAGTTCGGATCTTCGCACATGGTTGCGGGCCATTTCCAATCCCTATCTTCATTTTGGGGATTTCGATCTTGCCGGCATTCACATTTTCCTCACTGAATTCTTCACTCATCTCGGTCTTAAGGCCCGCTTCTTTATACCTTCCGACATCGAGACGCGTCTTCAAACGGGAAACACCCTCCTTTACAACCTACAGTACGAACGTTTTAAAGAGATGAAAGTAATTGACGAACGGCTGAAACCACTCGTAGCGATGATCCACCGCTACCGTCGTATCTATGAGCAAGAAGGATATCTTCAAAATAGATAAAAGACACGCATTCAAAACAAGCAAGCTTCAATCCCAAAGTAAGTTAACTTACTTCATCATTTAAGTCAACTTACTTGGCCGCAAAGTTAACTTACTTTTTTTCGCCTTGAAATCTTATAAGTTTTCACCTTTATCAAGCTCTTTTGCCATCCAAAAATTAATAAGACAAAGCTGATTAGCCTTGCGTTTTCGTTCCACTTCTACTATATATCTTTTTTTCAAAGAAAAGGCGAGCGGTTAGGCTCACTTCCGATGTAACTCGTGTGATACCAGCCGTAATCGCATACCGCTCTATATCGTTTAAAAGTATCGTAACGATACCTTTACTTTGGAAGTCCTTGTGAACAAACATCGAATGTAGATGCCCAATCTTCTACCTCAGCTTGCGAATAATCGCACCTGTTCACCACCAATACGGTATTCTGAAATAAAGCTCGAATGCAAAGGTAGGAAAGTTTTTGGAGTAGCAAAACAAAAGTTGCTACTCCTCGCTTACATCACCACTCTCCTCGATGGAATTAATTTCTTGAATGAGTAATGCCTGAAGTTCGTCTTTGGGCAGCAGCAGTTGATACTCGGCAACCCCAATCGGCTTGTTTATATCTTGCAAAGCAATCTCTACATCCAAGTGGTCCTTGTCGGCGCAAAGAATGATACCGATTGACGGGTTCTCATTCTCTCCTTTTTCCAAGCGGTCAAGCAGCGAAAGGTAGAGATTCATCTTGCCTACATACTCTGCCTTGAAGGCCCCGAGCTTCAATTCAATCGCAACGAGCGACCTCAAACCTCTGTGAAAAAAGAGCATATCCACTGCATATTCCTTATTGTTATACTCCAGACGATATTGGTTTCCGATAAAAGAAAAACCTTTGCCCAACTCCAGTATAAACGACTTGATTTTAGATACTAATCGCTTCTCCAGTTCCAACTCCTTAACAGGCTCTGTTATTCTAAGGAATCCTAAGTTGTACGAACTTTTAAATACTTCATTAGCATAGTCGGCATGCGCCATCGGCAGTACGGCATCAAAGTTATTCGTTTTGATTTTCGTCTGACGGGCTGCGTAGGTATTCATCTTTATTGCATTGAGCAGCATATCTCTCGACCAACCTTTTTGCAAGCACTCTTCTGCGTAGAATAAGGCTTCATTAGCTGACAACGACTTATCCAACAGTAGTAAATTATGTCCCCAAGGTAAAACTGCCACAGCTTGTAGCAGTTTTGTATCTTCTTGATAATAACGCTCGTATAGGCGTTTCATATTCCAAAGGTTACGAGGAGACAATCCCATATCCGGAAACTGTTCTTTCAAGTCCACTGACAATCGTTTAACCACGCCACTACCATATCCACTCTCTAAATTTCTATCAAAGAGTAACTTCCCGATATTCCAATATACAGAATTGACGGTAGTGTTTACTTGCCGAGCAACGGTCGTGCGAGCAGTTTGAATCTCAGAAACCGCCTGCTGCAATATTTGAGCGTACTCGTTATCATTTATTCTTATTTCTTTTGCCATATCATGAATCTTTTCAATGCTAATCTATTATATTTTCTTCAGTAACACCTTCTTTGTTATTTTTTTCAACAAATAACATCGGTAACGGAGCACCAGCATATCGGGCATTCTCATGCCTTAACACCCTTTGGGTACGGTGCAAATGTCCGAGTGCCGTGTATGCAATCTTTTCGTCGAATACTTCAGACGAAAAACACTCTAACCTTCCGATAATAGTGCGTTCGGCACGGTTCTTTTCCAAAATCTTCGAACACGTAGCCTGCAAATACCACATTACAATGAAAGGTTTACTTTTGTCCGGCATAGGTAGTATATCAAAAAGTTCTCTGTACATCACTTGCACTCCTTTCAGCCGATAGGTTTGGGATATCAAACAAATCTCCGGCAATAAACAACCCATCCACCTCGTGAACTTTCACTTGCTCTCGAAGCCACGTCAAAAATAGAGTATGTTCACCTTTACGGTCATATTCAAAAAACGTTTGCCCTAAATGCCAATCTGCGGTATGGATTATTTTCATTTATTATTATTTATACCATTCTTTTTTTATCTCATCTATTTTGAGATCTTTCCATTCCTCTTTCCATAATTTCCAATAAGGGATATCATTTGACGATGGTTCTGGGCTACAACGATCTATTTGAACTATTGAAGGTAGTATAACTGATTCACCTATTAATATACACTCTCCGGCTTTGAGTGTCGGCATTTTATCAATAAGATTTCCAAGTGTATCCGGCAACAGTCTCTTTACATAATTTTGATCGTTTGGATTTGTTAATCGCATGGCTAAAAAATTGTTACACTGAGAAAATATTGTTTCTGATATTTCAGAAGGTCTCTGACTAGCTAAGAGTAAAGATACACCATATTTACGTCCCTCTTTTGCTATTCTTTCAATGGAGTGTTTAGATGACCGATATTTTGCCAAATCACTATTGGGAACATATTTGTGAGCTTCTTCATACACAAGTAAGATAGGGACATCGTTATTAATTCTTTCCTCACCATTCTTTGAGCATCTTAGTCGTTTATAAAAATAACCATATTCAAATATTATCCTTGAAATCAAAGAAACGGTAATACTTAACACATCAAATGGAACCCCACTTAAGTCTATAATTGTGATATTGGAATGTTTTGTTTCCTCATAAGCAATTAAATGCTTTAAAGTATCTTCGAATGTAACGTCTTCTGTGATTTCACCTAAAAGAAAATTTAATCTTTTATCATTAACTTTACTTTTTATTCTAGAGATAAATTTGTCAATGCTTCCGTCTGCGTACGTACCCTTTGAATAATTTTGGCTCTTTGGCTCTTCAAATGTATATATTTTCGTAAAGTAATGATTAATTTTAGCTGACTCATCATTAAAACACTGATGCGCTTCTTTTATTGCTATTTCATTTGTCTTTTTATAATCCTTCGTTTCTCTAGAAAGATTTGACAAACAAGTGATTACTTCATTTAAAATAAATTTCACGGGTGTATCAAAAGATATATTTTCTAGTTCTGAATTATATTTTTTCTTGTTTTCAGTTATCACTTTTTGTAACAAAGAAGCCTGATTGTAATTATTAAAATCTCCTGATTCTAAAAAAAGCTCTTCCAATTCATCCCCATTAAGAAGCCAATATGGGAGTATAAGATTATTGATATCAATAAAGTTTGCATCTGGAAATGCTGATTTGTATTCTGAATGAATATCAAATATTATAATATGAGAATTATTCAAACCAGAATATTCTCCTGTTTTTTCATGTGTAGCACTTTGAATTAGTTTCGCTACAGTATGGGATTTCCCTGAACC